>OLQX01000155.1_pt1 | contig 84528 bp, 68 predicted proteins | sample 1672581 | NCBI WGS metagenome assembly OLQX01 (sample SAMEA3136701, study PRJEB25190) | human gut metagenome | reverse complement strand
GATATGCGGCAGTAGATTGTGATAATCAGATTGATATGGTCAATCGTGAAAAAGTAGAAGATTTTTGCAAAGTAGCAGAGAAAGAAGAACAGGCAGCAGTAGATATTGTTGTTGTATTTGATGAAGGGGAAATTATACAATATCATTTAGAGTCAATGAATGGAAAGATAAATGTTCGATTATGTCAGGTTAAATGGAAGGATAATAGCCCACAGGCTAATTATTATGATGAATATGAAGCATATGAGTGGAAATATACAGAAAAAGGATACTTGTTTCTGGAGGAATATCACCCACCGGGATTTGATGGAGCACCGGGTGAAACTGGATTCAGAGTGCAGCCATTAGATAAAACATGCCGGGAATTGAATCGAAAATATGTTATGCCGTTGGGGTATGCACTTAATAATCTGTTGATTACAAATTGGGATAACCAGAATTATACGGAACTTGATTTTTATGATCTTTATGAAAAAATGTATTATATGAAATATGGAAAGCAAGTTCCATATGAAGCAAATTATGGTGGAGCAGAATATGAAGTTCCAAAAGATGAGTTTGAAGAGGTTATAAAGACCTATTTACCATTTAGTAATAGCGAGATTGAAAAAGGAACTTTTTATAACTCTGATAATAGAACTTTTAGATACAGACCGCGAGGGTTATATGATTGTGAATTCCCATATGAGCCATATCCGGAAGTTATATCATATGAAAAATTACAAGATGGAACATTAAAACTTACGATAGAAGCAGTATGGGAAATCAGAATGTTAGATCAGGCAATCACCAGTGAATTGATGATAAAACCTATGGAAGACGGAAGTTTCCAGTATTTATCAAATAAGGTAATCAGTTCAGATCAAAATGCAAATGCAGGGTGGTATATGCCAAGGTTAACAGAAGAAGAGTGGGAAGAGAATTACAGTAATAATTAGGGGGCAATATGAAAAGAAAAAGTATTTTGTTAGTACTTTGTATAGGAATGATTCTGACTTCCTGTGAAAGTAAGATATCGTTAAACAGCACAGATGTAAAAAATGAGAAGAATCAGAAAAACACTACCATGGAAAATCCGGATAAGGGATATAATCTACCAATCGATGAAGACAAGAAAAAGGAAGTTGTGAACGATTGTGAAGAAATTATGGGCATTGTCCGAGACATTTATTCTGAATATAATGGAATACAAGAAGCAGATCAGAACACTGCTGAGCAAATGATGAATCGGATGAAAGAAATTATCAAACAAAATGGGAATCCGGTTATTGGTTCCGATCATTATTCTGTTATGGATAATTATCAGAAGATGGAACAATTTTTAAAATCTGCAGAACAAGAAGAAAAAGGAAGTGTAATTTTATATGAAGCAGATACAGATGGTGGAATTACCAGAAAAGAATATAGTTATGATGGAAAAGAAATGAGTGTGATGTCCGCAAAAATGATCTGGAGTGAGGATACAGAGCCTGTACTTACATACATATCGCTATCAAAAATAAAAGAATGGGCATATACTGAAAATGGGAATTTCTGTTATGAATTATGCGTACCTGAACCACCGGAAGTGACAGAGATTGTAGATGGAAGTTGTATTATCCGGGTAAAGCCTTTGAGTGAGGAGTGTCGGGAATATTTAAAAAAATATGTGAGTACGTTCGGCTATCAAGGAAACAATCTGTTATGTTCAAACTGGAATGCGGAGGATATGCAGGGGTTGGATTATAATGGACTTTATGAATATTTTTATCAAATGAAATATGGAGAAAAATTTACTGCAGAAAAAGAGGTTGTGGGAATTCCAGCAGAAGAGTTCGAAAATGTAATTATGACATATCTTCCTGTTACAAAAGAAGAATTGAAAGAATGGGCGGTCTACGATGAACAAAGTAATAGGTTTATCTGGGAACGATTGGGATATGGTAATTATTCACCAACACATTTTGGCTTGTCTTTACCGGAAGTAACAGAAGTCAGGCACAATGAAGATGGAACCATTGTTTTGACAATTCATGCAGTATGTGATTCTGTTGTATGTAATGATGTTGTTATTACACACGAACTTACGATGAAAATTCAGGATGATGGAACGATTCAGTATGTTGGAAACAGGATTTTAGATAATGGTATTGATAATATACCGAGGTATCAGTACCGGTTAGGTAATTTGCAGAATTGATCAGTAGAGAAGAAATAAATAAAGAGAACTGATAACGGGAAATTATGCTATCAGTTCTCTTTATTTATTTCCAAATACCAAGATTAGAAAGTACAGATTTTGTTATTTCGGTAGCCTGACTTCCAGTTGCACCAGAAGAGGATTGAATATTTGTTGCGAAGTAGTAAGTATTATTCGATGTTTCAATGTATCCGATAAACCAGCCATTGACATCCTTACCATTGACACGCCCGGTTCCTGTTTTCCCGTAAAGAGAACCGGAAGAAGTAGTGGAAAGCAGCAGGGCTTTTTTTACTGCCTGGATATTTTTACTGTCAAAATGAAAATTATTTTGATAGAAATCCTGTAACAATTCCACCTGTTCTATGGGTGATATCTTCAGAGAGAAATCTGTCCAATAGAGATTTAGATTTGTTCCAGTATTCTGATTCCCATAGTTTATTGTCTGTAAAAATGTTCTTACGGCTTCAAAACCTGCCTGTGAATCAATTGCCTGAAAATACCAGTTTACGGAATTATGTATAGCCGAGGTTAAATCTTGATCGGCTTCCCATGAATTAAAAGGATATGGTTCTCCATTCCATGTGAAAGTGGAATGTTCTGGTGTAATAATTCCAGATTCCAAGCCAAGTAATGCATCATATATTTTATAAGTCGAATTCGGTGATACACGTGTGGAAGCATGCTCCATATTATAAATATTCCATTTATCAGCAGACTGATCATATAAAACAAAACTTCCAGTGTAGTCCCCAAAATTGGAAGAAAGATTTAGCTGAGTAATATTCTTTTCGGTTGTGTCAAAATGATACCCAGTCTGATCAGAAGCATAAGCAGAAAGTATGGGAATGCATCCAATGATGATAGTAGAGACGAATATGCATATAAGATATCCACGAATTTTTTGTTTAAAAGTAGGTTGGTGGAATGATGCAATATTTAAAATGCGTCCTTTTAACTGTTTTATATTTCCACTGATTCCCATAGTAAGAGGGAATGGAGACAGAGCTATTGTTTCGGCAAAGTTAATCAGTGTATTTCCATATGACTTGTATTCTGTTTCTTTCAATAATTGTAATACAGCACTGTCGCAGGCAAGTTCCCGTTCCTGCCGTATTCTTTTTAGAAAATACCAGATTAGGGGATTGAACCAGTAGAAAACATTTACTGTATTTATCAAATATCCAATTAGAATATCTTTATGCTTGTAGTGCTGCAGTTCATGAAGAAGCATATAGCGAATATCAGTTGCGCTTATAGTTCCAGCGTTAAAATCTGAAATCAAGTGAATTGGAAGATAAATGCGAGGATGCAGGAAACCAGCCAAAACAGGAGATTTCAAAAATGCTGTACTATAAATCGGAATGGTATGCTTGCTGTTCACTTCGTTTAAACATTCTATATAAAGAGCGTTTAGTTCTTCATTTTGAAGAGGTAAAGCAGAACTATGTAAGGCTTTTACTTGTTTTACTGAGCGGTAGAGAAGAAAAAACATTATGAATATACCGATACTCCAGAAAAATACAAGTAATGTGTGAATAAAAGTTGGTATTTGGGTGCTGACAGAGACAGCAAAATCATTTATTTTATCCAAATTATAACCATTACCAGAAAGAAAAGTGGTTTGAATGTCACCATTGGTACTTGAACTGGCTGTCAGCAAATGTCTCCACGATATAGAAGATGGGGCAGAGTTTATCGGTAAAAAGGGAACAATTAGAACGGCAAGAAATATAATCGAAAGATTATATTGCATACATGCGGATAATTGCCTTTGCAATAAATTTTTTAATCCCAGTAAACTACCTAAAAAAATACAAATGATGGCATTACAGAGTAAAAATCGAAAACTAAAATATATCAAAATATGCTCCTCCCATGGTTAATGATTGGAAAGAAGATTCCGTAAGCTGGCAATGTCTTCTTCAGACAATTTATCATCCTCAATGTAAGAGGCAAGCATAGAAGTGATATTATCATTATAATATCGCTTTAAAAAAGAATTACTTTCCTGCCGAATATATTCGTCTTCCTTGACCAATGGAGTATAGACAAAAACCCGGCTTTGTTTTTCATAGGTTAGTGCTTTTTTAGAAACGAGACGTTTAATCAATGTCTGAATTGTTTTAGGACTCCAACTGGAAATTTGTGTTAATTTTTCAGTAATTTCATTGGTGCTGATTGGTGCGTATTTCCAAACGATTTTCATAACTTCAAATTCAGCTTCTGAAATTTGAGGCAGATTGCTCATGTGATATTCCTCCAAATCTTACAAATGTAATAAAAATATTATATATCTTAAAAGGTTATTCTGTCAACGAAATAAAAACTTGACTTTAAATCTTACAGATGTAATAATAGATAAAAATTACACTTGTAAGATTTGAAATGTGAAAGGTTTTTATAAAAATGGGAAGGGTAGTTGTTGTAACATTTGATGAAAATGAGGAAGAAAAATTAAATGAATTATTACATTTTCTGTCTGCTAAAAAATACTCTGAGATGCCTGATAAACAAAATAGGGTACTTGATTACGGAGCATTAAAAATAAATGCGGAATATCGTTCTGTAGAAAGTAATGGTGAGCTGGTTCAATTGACGAATTATGAATTTGAAATATTATATTTGCTGGCAAAAAATCCAGGACGGATATTTTCAAAGGAACAAATATATACACAGGTGTGGAAAGAACCATATTATGGGGCAGAAGATAATGTTATGGGCATAATTCGGAGAATCAGAAAAAAGATTGAGCCAGATTCTGCAAAACCAAGATACATTTTAAATGTATGGGGTATGGGATATAAATTTAATGGTGAATTGATGAAATGATGGAATATAAAATTGGGCATAATAAGTAAAGATACCAAAAAAAGCAGGAGAAATTTTTATGGAAAATGATATTTGGAATGAAATATCCTCTTTTTTGAACCAGTTGCGTTGTGAGAATATAAACAGAGAAAGTTATATCTATTTCCAAGAACTTGCAAATATTCAGTTGAAGAAGAAAATGGAAAAAGAAAAGGTGAATAAACTTCTCGATCATATAAGTTATGAGGACAGGGAGAAGTTGAAGCAATATGGAGAAATTTTGGAAGAAGAAGCGTTTGTGTCAGAACAAAGGGCATATTGTCAAGGATATGTAGATTGTATTCAGTTATTGGCTGGTTTAGGACTCTTGAAAAAATCGACGGATATGGAAAAAATAATTAGCGAGATGAAAAGCAATTAAGTGTGTCGTGGAGGAAAATGTAGTATTTGATAGATAAAAGGATGTTCGTAAAGAAGAAACAGTTATGTTATATCAAGTTGTAATGATATAGCATAACTGTTTTTAACATATGGTAATAGTATTTATTCCACTAATTTTAAATATCGGTAATTATCAGCTATTTATCGGTATTTTACAAGTTTTATTTTGTATCATTAGTAGTGTCTACGTTAGAAATAAAAGGATTAGAATCTAGCAGAGCTGTCGTAGTTGCAAGAATTACCTGTAACTGATAATCATTGCACTGATTTAAGAGCCGAAGAATCTGATCATATGTAGAATTATTTTTATTCTGATTTGGATAAACGTAGTCATCAGCAGAAATATTTAAAGTCTGCATGGTTTTACAAAATAATTCCAGACTGGGACCGCCTTTATGGCGTTCGAGGTCTCCAAGATAAGCCGCCGATATTCCGAGTTTTTCAGCAAGAGCTTCTTGTGTTAAATGCATTTCCATACGCCCTTGTTTTACTAAAGTGGCAAATAATGTTTTTGGAATATCCATGTTTGTATACCTCCATAAACTTAGTGTATTACCCAAAATTTGAAAAGTGAAAAGGGTGTAACATTAGAAAAAACACAGGGTATTACCCGATGAATGAGAAAGCATACAAATCTCTTTCGGTTAAAAAAACAGATTCCGAAAGAGCAGTATTTGTATGCTTATTTTCTTTTCCGGAATCTAACCGGAGAAAATATGGTTCTTAGCAAGAGTTCAGCTAAAAAATTCTGTTCAACAGAAGGTATTCAATTAAAAAAATCTCAACAATTTCATTAGTAAATGTTGGAATTGAAACTAGGGTAAGAGCCAATAATGAATCCAGGGTAATAAAATATCGAATTAAATGCGTCCATAGGAGTGAAATCTGTCAGGGCGTTTTTTGTTACCTAAATATTGAGAATGAGCAATTCAAAATAAGGTCGATTGTTCGTATTCGTGCCCCGCCTACTGATCTGAATTCAAAAAAAATTCAGATTGGAGGAAAGGTCATGGAAGGCAGACAGCCTAAAAGAAGAAAAGATAAATATAACCCATATGAAATCTATGAGAAGGACGGAAAATATTATGTTTCATTTCGTAATGGTGAAAAAGAGTACAAGGATTTGGAAATAGGAAAGAATGTATATGAAGCTTTTAATACGTTTGAATTGCAGGATGTGTCGCATATGAATGTTGTGGACAGGCATCTGGAACAGTCAGAAATCTGGGATTCCAGTTTATATGAACGGATATTTCAGAAAGAAGAAAATGTAGAGAATACGGTTCTGAATAAACTGGAAGCGGAACGGTTACATAGTGCAATTCAGCAGTTGTCGGAAATTCAGAGAAGACGATTGATGAAGTATTATTTTGAAGATAAGAAATATGAGCAGATTGCACAGGAAGAAGGATGCTCTTTTCAGATGGTAGCAAAGTCTGTAAAAGCAGCAATCAGAAATTTGAAAAAGATTTTGAGATAGTGGGTTGAAAAATAGCGTTTAAGTGAGGAAACAGGTGGAAAGAGAAATATTTTGATCCACCTGTTTCTTCTTTTGTCACGAAAAGACTGGGGAGCGGGAAGAACCTTGACAAATTCATATACATTCATCAGGCACATTCCTGTTGTTATCGTGATGAGCGTAAGCCACATTAACAAATACGCCATAACACAGGCTGGGTAAAGACAGCGAAATCCCACCCGTATACTTCCTTTTGGTTTCAGTTTGTATTACCCGGACTGTTGAGCGAAAAATATCTGGTTATAACTGTCAGATTGCTTCTGGCAGGGCGATGACAGACAACAGGCATAATGATACTCCTGTCCGGTCATAAAGTCGTGTATACAAAATATTTCTTTGATGCCGCAACAAGTGAGGGCAGCTTCAGGAGATCCCTGGAGAGGAAAACTCCCAATCCCATATATTTATTTTAGATAAAATCCTGTGGAGCTGATTAGCAGTCAGCCGTCTGATGATTTCCCAATTACAAGTCGGGGCGTCGGGGACAAATAGGCTTGTATTTTACATATTTAGGGATAACAACAGTTAGAAAGACGAGAGGAGATATAGCAAAGATGGAAGATAGGAACGTCAAGCGTGGGGATATTTATCACGCCGACCTTGATCCTGTATTTGGAAGTGAACAGGGCGGTTATCGTCCGGTGCTGGTGATTCAGAACAATATAGGAAATAAATACAGTCCGACAGTGATTGTGGCAGCAATTACTAGTAAAGAAAAAATGAAACTGCCAACACACATTGCAGTCCCGGAAATGGAAGGGTTAGAAAAAGATTCTGTAGTGCTGTTGGAGCAGCTTAGAACTTTGGATAAAAGACGGTTGGAAAATTATGTGTGTACCTTAGACCGCACTGAAATGGAGAAAATCAATAAAGCAATCAGGAGAAGTACCGGGATACCGAAGATAATTGAAAAACCGTTAGTCGTGAGCCTGTGCAGAGTATGTGCAGGCAATTTTTATGATGTGCCGGGACATTATATCCGGCGAGTGAATCCAGAACAGCGATATAAGGATACTTGTATGTTCTGTAATGTCCGGAATGGGTACGACTATTATATAGGAAGAAAGAACAAGTAACACGTAAAAGTCAAGTGTGCGATTTGAAAATTCGCACATTGGACGATGCAGACGAAAATGGATATCTTAGTGGTGTAACGTTTTTAGATGTTACACAGCTAAAAACTACCGGTAGTGAAGCGCAAAGATTAGGACGAGGAGGATAACGTCATGGCAATGATAGAGAATGAAGTGGAAAAGAAAGTATATAAAGTAGAAGATGTTCAGAATTTGCTTGGGCTGGGACGCTCCAAGGCGTATGAATTTATAGAAAATGTTTATTATGATAGAAAACCATTCCGGGTGTTGAAGATTGGCAGATCTTATCGTATCCCATGCAATTCTTTTGATAGGTGGCTGAATGGAGACGAGGAGAGAGAAAGAGTGAGAGCCGAATGAAACAGAAAGAAACGCAGCAGGAGACAATGTCAAAGGAAAAGAGAGTTGTCTTTTTTGAAGGAAAATCATGGTATCACAGAACCAAAGAGCTGCAGGACGATCTGACGACAAAATATGGGAAAAAAGGTGGATTTGAAACGCCGGAAGAAGCAGAGAAAAGTTACTGGGAATATGAAAAGAGATACCAGAAGAAGCAGAGAAATCTCCAGATTGCAAAAATGCAAAAGACAGATGTGATGCTTGGGGATTATCTGGAATACTGGTTTGAAAATATTTTCAGTCCGAGAATTGAGACAACCACAAGAATGGTTGGAGCATATACCTTATATAATCTGATTCTTCCGAGTATGGAAGCGGATATCAAATTAAAATACATTTCAGTAGAGTATTTAGATGCTCTACTGGAACGTGTCGCGAAAATTTGTCCTTCAGCAGGAAATAAAGGGCGAGAGCTTTTGAGCATCGCCATGAAAGATGCAGCAGGAGATAAGTTCATAAGCTATAATCCAATGCCTGAGACAAAGCCATATTCGAGAGCAAAACCAAAGGTAAGGGTATTAGGCAAAGAAAAATTGAAAGTTTTTCTTGAAGCTGCCAGCAAGAATCCTTGGTATCTAGAAATTTTACTGGGACTGTTTTGTGGGTTACGAAAAGGAGAAATTCTTGGATTGAAATTTCAGGATTTTGATTTTGAAAAACAGACCGTCAGAATTAGCAGACAGCTTGTTGGAAACCTGAAACTGAAAGAAAAAGAATTTACGGTTACGGAATATGCTGTTATTGAAAGGAATCCAAAGACTGAGAACAGCTACCGGATATTGAGAGTGCCAAAAGTGGTGATGCAGGAAGTAAAACGCAGACAGCAGTTGATTGAATTGCGAAAAACTGATCCGGGCATAGAATACAAGAATTTTGATTATGTATGTTGTCAGGAAAATGGCGAACCCCGATCATTAACGGCAATGAATCAGGCACTTACGAAAATCTGTAACAGAAATGGATTGGCAAATATCACCGTACATGGACTCAGACATATGTTTGCGACCATTTTAATTGAACTTGGAGTTCCATTGTTTAAAATATCTGGTCTGTTAGGTCATAGTTCCGTTCATACGACTTACGAATATTATTGTGAGATTATGGACGAGCAAGATAAGATTATTGCGTTTGTAAATAATACATTTGTACCACAACAAACCGGAACGGAGGGATAGCCATGCATAAGACCTTTGACTTTAAGAAATATGTAGAATATAAGGTCTATTCGGTGACAACAATCAAAAATGGATATGGATTTCGTGTGTTGCTGACGTTTGCAGACGAAAGTACAAAGACGCAGCAACATGCGGGATTCACGACCAAAAGAGAAGCCAATGCATTTCGTGATGAAGTCATTGGACAGCTACATACCGGAACCTATATTGTGTATGGGAAAATCCGGGTAGAGGAGTTTATGATCTTCTGGCTGGAAGATATTATGCGTCCCCGAATAACAGACGACACATATACAACTTACAAAAGTGCCATTAGGAATTATATTGTTCCACAGCTTGGAAAAATGTATATGTCTACACTGAATCAGGGTTATATCAGAAAATTATATAATACAGTTGCAGAAAAGTACGAATCAGTTGCGAAAAATGTCAGGACGATCATGAAAACATCATTGGAGTATGCATTTAACAAAAATGTATTGGCAACTAATCCTGCGAAGGGAATCAATTTACCGAAGAAAATAAAAAAGACAGAGTATCGTGTTCTGAAAATCGACGAAAAGAAAACATTGACACTTCCGCAGGTGCTACAGTTGATTGAGGCAAGTAAAGAAACACCGATTCATATGCAGATTTTATTTGCTGTATTGATGGGGCTCAGAAGAAGTGAAATCAACGGTTTGAAATACAGTGATGTCGATTACATTCACAGGACGTTGAGAGTAGAGCGTCAGTTGGGAAAGAAGCCAAACAGTAAAGCAGAAGACTGTGCACCTAAGATGCTGACAAAGCAGGAAATTAAAACAAAAACACTTGCTGGTGTGCGTGAACTTCCAATACCGGATTATGTATTTGAAGCAATTCTGGAAGAACGGAAAACTTATGAGAAGAACCGCAGACGCAGACCAAAAGAGTTCCGGGACTGGAATTATATTTGTTGTTCTACATATGGGAATCCAAGGAGTAAAGGCTTTCATCAGAAATACTATAAAGACTTGTTGAAATCCTTGGATTTGCCTGATATTCATTTTCACCAGTTGAGAAATACCTATGCAACTATTTTGCTGAAGAATAGCTTTAATTCAAAAGGTGTTTCGCATTTATTGGGACATGCCAAGGAAATCATATCAGTAGATGTTTATGGAGATACGCAGGAAATCATAGAAGACTGTCTGGATATATTGGAACCATTTATTGAAGAAGTTATTCCAAAAGAGCGGAAAGATCAGTATTATGATTATTCAGAAGTGATTGAAATAGACTTAATCCTGGAGGAATATTTCAACGCAGCATGATAAAAAATAGAATAGTAGTAAGAGAGAAAAGTACAAATAAGAATCGAACATTTGTACTTTTTTCTTGCCTTCATCTATATACTTTCAAAAAAATGTCTGATATAATAGGGACTGTTACAAGAACAAACAGTAAAAATATGACAGAACCGGAGCCTAGTATCATCAGGCATTTCCGAGTGCTGTTTTATCCGCAAATATGAATTTTGTGACTTTTATTCGTAACGAGGTGAGAAACACATCTATTCACTATAAAAATGAGCTTTTCGTTACGAATCTGGATACGAATTTTTGGCTGATAATGATCATAGTAAAAGTCACAAATGGAGGGATTTACCATGAATGAGTTCAAATTAAAAGCCCCATATAAGCCAACCGGAGACCAGCCACAGGCGATTGCAGAGCTTGTGAAAGGGTTCAAGGAAGGCAATCAATGCCAGACTTTACTAGGGGTTACGGGTTCTGGAAAGACTTTTACGATGGCAAATGTGATTCAGCAATTACAGAAGCCGACGCTTGTCATTGCTCATAATAAGACGTTAGCAGCTCAGTTGTACGGAGAGTTCAAGGAGATGTTCCCTGAGAACGCAGTGGAATATTTTGTCTCCTACTACGACTACTACCAGCCGGAAGCTTATGTTCCGTCATCCGACACTTACATTGCCAAGGACTCTGCCATCAACGATGAGATCGACAAGCTCCGCCACTCTGCGACAGCAGCGCTTTCTGAGCGGAATGATGTCATCATTGTGGCAAGTGTGTCCTGCATTTACGGACTGGGTTCGCCGATTGATTACAAGGAGATGGTGATTTCACTTAGACCGGGCATGATCAAAGACAGGGATGAAGTTCTGAAGAAGTTGGTTGAGATCCAGTATGACCGCAATGATATGGATTTCAAGCGTGGAACGTTCCGGGTGCGAGGAGATGTGGTTGAGATTTTCCCGGCGTATTCGGAAAAAATTGCATACAGAGTTGAATTTTTCGGTGATGAGATAGACAGAATAACAGAGATTGATACATTGACCGGTGAAGTGTTGAATGTGATCGGGCATGTGGCAATTTTCCCGGCATCTCATTATGTAGTGTCCAAGGAGAATATGGAGCGTGCCATCGGGGAAATTGAAGAAGAACTGGAGCAGCAGATCCGTTATTTTAAAGGGGAAGATAAGCTTCTGGAGGCACAGCGTATTTCTGAGAGAACGAATTTTGATATAGAAATGATGCGAGAGACAGGATTTTGTTCCGGAATTGAAAACTATTCGAGGCATCTGACCGGGCAGAAAGCAGGGGAGCCGCCATGTACATTGATTGACTATTTTCCGGATGATTTTCTGATCATGATCGACGAGTCGCATAAGACGATTCCACAGATTGGAGCCATGTATCACGGCGATCAGTCGAGAAAGACAACACTGGTAGATTATGGATTCCGTCTGCCGTCGGCAAAGGATAACAGACCGCTCAGCTTTGGGGAATTTGAAAGTAAGATTGACCAGATACTGTTTGTATCGGCGACACCGGGAGAGTACGAGGAGTCTCATGAACTGCTGCGGGCAGAGCAGGTAATCCGACCGACAGGTCTTCTGGATCCGGAAGTAGAAGTGCGTCCGATCGAAGGACAGATTGATGATCTGATCAGTGAGGTAAATAAAGAAACAGCGAAGAAGAATAAGGTACTGATCACAACGCTGACAAAGCGTATGGCGGAAGATCTGACCGATTATATGCGGGAGCTTGGCATTCGTGTGAAATATTTACATTCGGATATTGATACTCTGGAAAGGACAGAGATCATCCGGGATATGCGTTTGGATGTATTTGATGTACTGGTTGGAATTAACCTGCTTCGAGAAGGTCTGGATATTCCGGAGATCACACTGGTAGCGATTCTGGATGCGGACAAAGAAGGTTTTCTGCGTTCGGAAACTTCACTGATCCAGACCATTGGCCGTGCGGCGAGAAATGCAGAGGGGCATGTTATCATGTATGCGGATAACATGACGGATTCGATGCGGATGGCGATTGATGAGACGATGCGCCGTCGTGAGATTCAGATGAAATACAATGAAGAACATGGAATCACGCCACAGACGATCAAGAAGTCGGTGCGTGATCTGATCAGTATTTCAAAGAAGGTTGCAGCAGAAGAGATGAAGCTGGAAAAAGATCCGGAATCCATGAGTGTGGCAGAGCTGGAGAAGCTGATCAAGAAGCTGGAAAAGCAGATGAAGAAAGCGGCAGCAGAGCTAAATTTCGAGGCGGCAGCAGAGCTGCGTGATAAGCTGATCGAGCTGAAAAAGCATTTGAATGAGATGGAGTAAAGCGAAGAGATAGAAGAGGAAGAACAGATGGCTGAAGAAAAGAAAGAACTGATAAAGATCAGAGGTGCGAACGAGCACAATCTGAAGAATCTTGATGTAGATATTCCGAGGAACAAACTGGTAGTACTGACCGGTCTCAGTGGTTCCGGCAAATCATCCCTTGCATTTGATACAATTTATGCAGAGGGACAAAGACGATATATGGAATCTCTGTCTTCTTACGCAAGACAGTTCCTTGGGCAGATGGAGAAGCCGAATGTAGAAAGTATTGAAGGGCTTTCACCGGCGATTTCCATCGACCAGAAGTCTACGAACCGCAATCCGAGATCCACAGTCGGAACCGTGACGGAGATTTACGATTATTTTCGACTGCTGTATGCAAGAATCGGGATTCCGCATTGTCCGAAGTGTGGAAGAGAGATCAAGAAGCAGACGGCAGATGAGATGACCGATCAGATCATGGCACTTCCGGAAGGAACAAAGATCCAGCTGATGGCACCGGTTGTGCGGGGGAGAAAAGGAACCCATGTCAAGCTTCTGGACAGAGCAAAGAAAAGCGGTTATGTCCGTGTAAGGATTGACGGAAATATGTATGAGCTTTCCGAAGAAATCTCATTGGACAAGAATATAAAACATAATATTGAGATTGTTGTAGACCGTCTGGTTGTCAGACCGGGGATTGAAAAAAGACTTGCAGATTCCATAGAAAGTGTATTAAGTCTTGCGGAGGGGCTTCTGGTTGTGGATGTGATCGGAGGGGAACCGCTGAATTTCAGCCAGAATTTTGCCTGCCCGGACTGCGGAATCAGTATTGATGAGATCGAGCCGAGAAGCTTTTCATTTAACAATCCATTTGGTGCCTGCCCGGTATGCTTCGGACTCGGATATAAAATGGAGTTTGATGAAGACCTGATGATTCCGGACAAATCACTCAGCATCAATGAAGGAGCAATCGTGGTGACAGGATGGCAGTCCTGTACCGATAAGAGCAGTTTTACTCACGCGATTCTGGAAGCACTCTGCAAGGAATATCATTTTGACCTGGATACGCCGTTTGAACAGTATCCGAAAGAAATCCAGGATGTTTTACTTCGTGGGACTAATGGAAAAGAAGTCAAGGTCTATTATAAAGGACAACGCGGGGAAGGAATCTATGACGTTGCATTTGACGGGCTGATCCGGAATGTGGAGCGAAGATACCGTGAAACGGGATCGGAGACTATGAAAGCAGAATATGAGAGTTTTATGCAGATCACACCTTGCCGAGAATGTGGCGGACAGCGACTGAAAAAGGGTGCACTTGCGGTAACGGTCGGAGATAAAAATATTTCAGACGTAACAGCGATGTCGATTGAACGGCTTCAGCGGTTTATCAGCAGTCTGGAACTGTCAAAGACGCAGCAGATGATCGGCGGACAGATATTAAAAGAGATCAAAGCGCGCCTGCAGTTCCTTCTGGATGTGGGTCTGGAATATCTGACACTTGCCCGTGCAACAGGAACTCTTTCCGGTGGAGAAGCACAGAGAATCCGGCTTGCGACGCAGATCGGTTCCGGTCTTGTGGGTGTGGCTTATATTCTGGATGAGCCAAGTATCGGTCTGCACCAGAGAGATAATGACAAACTTCTCGCAACACTCAAGCATCTCCGTGATCTTGGAAATACACTGATCGTGGTTGAGCATGATGAAGATACCATGTTTGCGGCAGACCAGGTAATCGATATCGGACCGGGAGCCGGAGAACACGGTGGAGAACTGGTTGCCCAGGGAACGGCACAGGAAATTATGAAAGTAGAACGGTCGATCACAGGTGCATATTTAAGCGGAAAGATCAAGATCCCGGTTCCGGAAACCCGCGCAGTTCCGACCGGCTGGATCAAAGTTGTAGGTGCGGCAGAGAATAACCTGAAAAATATTGACGTGAAGTTCCCGCTTGGCGTGATGACCTGTGTAACCGGCGTATCAGGTTCCGGTAAGAGTTCATTGGTGAATGAAATCCTTTACAAGAGTATGGCGAAAAAGCTAAACCGTGCCCGTGTGATTCCTGGAAAGCATAAGCGGATTGAAGGACTGGAAATGCTGGACAAAGTGATCGACATTGACCAGTCTCCAATCGGAAGGACGCCAAGATCCAATCCGGCGACATATACCGGAGTATTCGACCTGATCCGGGATCTGTTTGCGGCAACCGCGGATGCGAAGGCAAAAGGCTATAAAAAAGGAAGATTCAGCTTTAACGTCAAGGGCGGACGCTGTGAAGCGTGTAGCGGAGATGGAATCATCAAGATCGAGATGCATTTCCTTCCGGATGTATATGTGCCGTGTGAGGTATGCGGCGGAAAACGCTACAACCGTGAGACACTGGAGGTAAAATATAAAGGAAAAAGCATTTATGATGTTCTGAATATGACGGTAGAAGAGGCGCTTCATTTCTTTGAAAATGTACCGAGTATCCGTAGAAAAATGGAGACACTTTACGATGTAGGACTTTCTTATATTCGTCTTGGCCAGCCGTCTACAACCCTTTCCGGCGGTGAAGCACAGCGGATCAAGCTTGCAACTGAACTGAGCCGGAGAAGCACTGGGAAGACAGTGTACATTCTGGACGAACCGACAACCGGACTTCATTTTGCAGATGTGCACAAGTTGACGGAAATCCTGCGCAGACTCGCGGCAGATGGCAATACGGTTATAGTGATCGAACATAACCTGGATGTGATCAAGACAGCAGATTATATTATCGATATCGGACCGGAAGGCGGTGACAAGGGGGGCACAGTTGTTGCGTGCGGTACACCGGAAGAAGTGGCAGAAAACCCGAATTCATATACAGGAAAATACATCAAAATGATGCTGGACAGAAAATGATACAGAAATCTTAAAAAATCCTGAACTTGAAAAAAAGACTTTCTATTTATTAGATATTTGATTATAATAAGATGAGTATGTGAAAGGGGAATCGTGATGTCAATAGATTTAGGAATTGATTTAGGAACAGCAAGTATCCTCGTTTATGTGAAAGGAAAGGGAGTTGTACTGAAAGAACCTTCAGTCGTTGCCTTTGACAGAGATACCAATATGATAAAAGCAATCGGTGAAGAAGCAAGGCTGATGCTTGGAAGGACACCGGGGAACATTGTTGCGGTAAGACCTCTCAGACAGGGCGTTATTTCCGATTACATTGTCACAGAAAAAATGATCAAATATTTTGTTCAGAAAGCACTGGGAAAGCGTACATTTAAGAAGCCGAATATCAGTATCTGTGTGCCAAGCGGTGTTACAGAGGTTGAAAAAAAGGCGGTAGAAGAGGCTGCTTTTGCAGCCGGTGCGCGGGAAGTACATTTGATTGAGGAACCGGTTGCAGCGGCAATCGGAGCCGGAATAGATATTTCAAAACCATGCGGCAACATGATCGTGGATATCGGTGGTGGTACATCCGATATTGCGGTGATTTCTCTTGGAGGAACTGTTGTGAATACATCATTAAAAGTTGCAGGTGATGATTTTGATGAAGCAATCGTCCGTTATGTCCGGAAAAAGCACAATCTGCTGATCGGAGACAGGACAGCAGAAGATATCAAGATCAAGATCGGAACGACATATCCTCTTGTAGAAGATGAATCAATGGAAGTAAGGGGACGAAACCTGGTAACAGGATTGCCAAAGACGGTCACGGTAACGGCTTCTGAGACCGAAGAAGCCCTGCATGAGACTACAAGTCAGATCGTCGAAGCGGTCATTGGGGTTCTGGAGAGAACACCGCCGGAACTTTCCGCGGATATTCTGGATCGTGGAATTGTACTGACAGGTGGAGGTGCACTGCTTCGCGGGCTGGAAGAACTGATCGAAGAAAGGACAGGCATCAATACGATGACAGCGGAAGACCCGATGAAGGTTGTTGCAATCGGTACCGGTCAGTATGTGGAGTTTATGAACGGAAAAAAAGATTTCTAGTGATAAGCACATGAGAAGGCTGTTTCTGTAGAGAGACAGCCTTTTTAAAAAGGGAAAAAGTATGGAAACAGTAAAAGGTTACGTAGAACACATTGTATTTCGCAATGAAGACAATGGATATACCGTATTTAATTTGAATAATGATGATGGCGATCTGACCTGTGTCGGAAACTTTAACTATTTATCAGAGGGAGAGCTGGTTGAGGTGAACGGAGAATATGTGGTTCACAGTGTATATGGAACACAGCTCCGAGTGCTCAATTATGAGATCAAAGCACCGGAAGATCTGCTTTCGATTGAACGCTATCTGGGATCAGGGGCGATCAAAGGGGTTGGTGCATCTCTTGCCGGCAGGATTGTGAAAAAATTCAGGGAAGACACCTTCCGGATCATCGAAGAAGAACCAGAAAGACTTGCGGAGGTGCGTGGGATCAGCGAACGTATGGCAAGAGAGATCGCTGTACAGGTAGAAGAGAAAAAAGATATGCGGAAGGCAATGATCTATCTTCAGAAATTTGGGATTTCAACGACACTTGCAGCAAAGATTTATCAGTTTTACGGTCCGAAGACCTATCAGGTATTGGAAGGAAATCCATACCAGCTTGCAGATCAGATTCAGGGGATCGGATTTAAGATCGCTGATGAAATCGCAACGAAGATCGGCATTCATTCAGACTCGGATTTCCGTATCCGGAGTGGTATTTTTTATACCTTACAGCAGAGTGTTGCCGAAGGGCATGTCTATCTGACAAAGGACGTGTTGCTTCGTCGGGCATCTGCACTTCTGGAAGTGGAGATTAAGGATATTGAGAAATACCTGATGGATCTGTCGATGGAAAAGAAGATCGTACTCAAAGAATCTGAAGAAGGTCTGCGGGTATACGTGTCCCACTTCTATTATCTGGAACTCAATACCGCGAAAATGCTACATGATCTGAATCTTGAATATGAAGAAGCCAATGTAGTGATCGAAAAAAAGATCCATCAGATTGAAAAAGAAGCCGAAATGCAGCTTGACGAGAAGCAGGAAAATGCGGTCATGGCGGCTGTACGGAATGGAATTATGATTCTCACAGGAGGTCCTGGAACCGGAAAAACGACGACGATCAATGCCATGATCGAATATTTTCACAGTGAGAATATGGAAATTATGCTGGCAGCACCAACCGGGCGTGCCGCAAAAAGAATGACAGAGGCAACCGGATGGGAAGCGCAGACGATCCACCGGCTTCTGGAGGTGAACGGTAATCCGGAGGAGGATGAGAACCCGAACCGGAACGGATTTGCAAGAAATGCAGACAATCCACTGGAAACCGACGTGATCATCATCGATGAGATGTCTATGGTAGACCTGCCTCTGATGAATGCACTTCTTACCGCAATTGTACCGGGGACAAGGCTGATCCTGGTAGGGGACTGTAACCAGCTTCCATCAGTAGGCCCGGGAAGTATTTTGAAGGATCTCATCGCATCGGAATGTTTTCCGGTTGTCATGCTGACCCGGATTTTCCGACAGGCACAGGAGAGTGATATTGTGGTAAATGCACATAAGATCAACCGGGGAGAACCGGTCCTTTTGGATAATAAAAGCCGGGATTTCTTCTTCTTAAAAAGACAGGATCCGAATGTGATCATCAGTGTTCTGCTGACACTGATCCAGAAGAAGCTTCCCAAATATGTCAATGCAAAACCATATGATATCCAGGTACTCACACCGATGCGGAAAGGACTGCTGGGAGTGGAAAGGCTGAACAGTATTTTGCAGGAGTATTTGAATCCACCGGAGCCGGGAAAAGCGGAAAAAGAATATGGCGATCACAAATTCCGCGTGGGCGACAAGGTGATGCAGATCAAGAATAACTATCAGCTTGAATGGGAGATCACAACCAAGTATGGACTGACGGTGGATAAAGGAATGGGGATTTTTAATGGCGATATGGGAATTGTCACCGAGATCAATACATATACTGAAACACTGGAAGTTGAATACGATGAAAAGAGAAAAGTAAAGTATCCGTTTGAATTGCTGGAAGAATTGGAGCTTGCCTATGCGATCACCATTCACAAGTCGCAGGGAAGCGAATATCCGGCGGTTGTCATCCCTCTTCTGAGCGGACCGAGACAGCTGTTTCACAGGAATCTTCTTTACACGGCAATCACAAGAGCCAGAAAATGTGTGACAATTGTCGGAAATGACCAGACCTTCCAGGAGATGATCCGGAATACCAATGAACACAACCGGAATACCAGTCTGGCAGAACGGATCCGGGAGTTCTGCGGATAGTTACACAGAAAATGTAGAAAATCAAATCCGAAAAGCGGATGGAAAACTTAAAAAAGGTCAAAGAAACAATTCTGGAACTAATTTATCCCTCAAAATGTCCGTTTTGTGGAGAAATTGTAAGTGCAGGAAAGAAACATTCTACGGAACACAATGGAATCTGCAAGGCGTGCCGTGAAAAACTTCCTTATATTGGTGAAGTAAGATGCATGTGCTGTGGAAAGCCTTTGACAGATCCGGCTGAAGAATATTGCTATGACTGTACCAGGCAGAAGCATCTTTTTGTTGATGGCAGAAGTCTCTGGGTGCATAAAGATGCAGTGGAAAATGCAGTTTATGCAATGAAATATCAGAACCGGAGGATTTACGGACAAACGTTCGGAAAAGAAATGGCAGAGCATTTTCTTTCTTATCTATGGGAAAGAAAAATCACCTTGATCGTGCCGGTTCCGCTTCATTCCCGGCGAAAAAGAAAGCGGGGATTTAATCAGGCAGAAATTGTAGCAAAGGTATTATCAGAAAATACCGGAATTGCCATGGATGCAGGTGCTGTTAAGAGAATTAAGGCGACCAGTCCTCAGAAAGAGCTGGGCGATAAAGGGAGAAAACGAAATATCAGGGGAGCATTTGCAGTGCAGAAAAATGTAAAAGGAGAAAATATCGTTTTGATCGACGACATTTATACGACAGGAAGTACCTTAGACGAGGCGGCGAGAGTGCTGAAAAAGGCAGGAGCCGAAAATGTATACTTTTTGACGGTAAGTATTGGACAAGGAATCTGATATTTGTTATACTGAAAGTAATGCATATACGAATAAAACGTATGAGGTGACAAAATGTTAAATGAAAGCAAAGTTAAGCTGATGACAAGGATGGCGATGTACGAAAGCAAACAGGGAGAGGAAGATTTTAAGATCAGTTCTTATTATAAGAAAGATTACCGGAGCTTTCACACCATTGCTACGATCATATGGGTCACGGTCGGCTATGCTGTTGCAGTGGGAATCGGAGTTATTGCTTTTCTGGATGAACTGATGAAAAATCTGAATATGCAGTTTCTTGTGATGCTTGCGGCAGCTGTGATAATTGGATATCTGGTACTTGTTATTTTTTATGGAATCGTTGCTTCCCATTTTTACGGAACCAAACATGAAAAAGCAAGAAAGCGTGTGAAACAATTCAATCACGATCTTACAAGACTGAACAGAATGTATGAAAGGGAGAAACGATAATGAATGATCTGATAGTATGGAGAGATAAATTACAGGAATTATACGCGATGAAATCAATCTATATTGATAAAGCTGTGCAGTTTGTTCTGGCACTGGTCACATTTCTTATGATCAACCAGAATATTGGACTGATGAAAGCGGTGGCGACACCGGTTGTAGCGGTGGCACTGGCAGTGATCTGCACCTTTCTTCCACCGGTTGTAACGGCGTATGTGGCGGCAGGACTTGTAATTGTGCATCTGTTCAAACTGTCTATAGGAGTGGCAGCGGCAGCGGCACTGATCTTTGTGGTAATGTTTATCTTTTACTGCAGATTTACTCCGAAAAAGGCACTTCTTCTGCTGGTCACACCGGTAGCATTTATGCTTCATGTTCCGTATGTGGTGCCGGTTGCCTGTGCGCTTGTACTTGGACCGATTTCAGCAGTACCGGTTGTATTTGGAACGATCATTTACTATATGATCGAATGTGTGAGAACTTCAGCAACAGCAATCACCAGTGCGGATGGAATTACCAGGCAGATTTCGCTGTTTGTGAAGACGGTATTCCAGGATAAGACTCTGTGGATCACTGTGATCGCATTTATTATCTCTATTTTTGTGGTGTATACAGTGCGCCGGCTTTCGGTAGATCATGCGTGGAAAATCGCAGCAGCATCCGGTGCGGTTGTGAATATTGTTGTAATTGTGATCGGAGATATTGTATTCGATATACATACCTCTTATAATATGCTGATCATTGGAAATATTGCAGCAGTCGTGATTGGTTTTATCATGGAATTTTTCCTGTTCTCGGTGGATTATTCCAGAACAGAACGTCTCCAGTTTGAGGATGATGAATATTACTATTATGTAAAAGCCATCCCTAAGATTTCGGTGACAGCTCCGGAGAAGACGGTCAAACATATCAATGAGCGGAAAGAAACAGGTGAGATTGCGGGAACAGAGCCGGAGAGAAGACAGAGGTCGAAGAGTGGGCAGACGAAAAAACCGGCAGTACGCAAAACAAAAACGGCTTCTAAGGTAAAACGGCCAAAGAGTCCGGCAGTTCAGCGGCCGACAAGAGTTGGGGGCAATACAGATGAAATCCTTCTTGCACAGAGCCTGAAGGAAGAACTGGATATTCAGAGCATTGTGGAAAATGAACTGAATAGCGATAACAAATAGGGAAATATTATAAAAAACAGGGGTATAAATAACGGATGGAAAAGGGGGTACACTGTTGAACACAGTATTAACACAGGTTTTAAAAGAATTTGTATCAGAATCGTGGTACTTCCCGCAGATCCGGGTAGTAGATGCTGTTGAGATACTGATTATTACATTTTTATTCTATCAGATTATTCTCTGGATAAAGAATACAAAAGCCTGGATGCTGCTGAGGGGGATTTTGGTTGTTGCATTGTTTATTCTGGTGGCTGCAGTTTTTAAAATGTATACGATTTTGTGGATTGCACAGAATTCACTTCCGGTCATGGCAACCGCAGTCGTGATCATTTTCCAGCCTGAGCTCAGAAGAGCATTGGAAAAACTGGGGGAAAAACAATTTGTTCCCAATATGGTAGCACTGGATAAAAGAGGAAAAGATAATGTACGTTTCAGCCAGAAAACGATCGATGGAATCGTAGAAGCATCCTTTGCGATGGGAGCAGTGAAGACAGGAGCACTTATCGTCGTAGAGCAGGCAATCATGCTGACAGAATACGAGAGCACCGGAATCGCTCTGGACTGTATTGTATCACCGCAGGTATTGATCAATATTTTTGAACACAACACACCACTTCATGATGGCGCGATTATTGTCCGTGGAGACAGGATCGTATCAGCGACCTGCTATCTTCCATTGTCAGACAATATGGGAATCAGTAAGGAGCTGGGGACCAGACATCGTGCAGCAGTCGGAATGAGTGAGGTGAGTGATGCTCTGATCGTCACCGTATCAGAAGAGACCGGGTATGTATCTGTAGCGATGGGCGGACAGCTTGTGCGCAATGTTACACCGGAATATCTGAAAAAACGTTTGGAATCTATCAGTAAGAAGAGTGTGGAGATCGGACGTTTGAAAAAAATATGGAAAGGATGGAGATCGCATGAAAAGGGCGTTGACTAAAAACTGGGGTCTTAAGTTGTTGGCATTTGTATTCTCTGTCCTTTTATGGATAATTGTTATGAATATTGAAGATCCGGTGGACGAACGGACATTTTCCGGAATCCAGGTGACAGTGACACATCCGGAAATCGTAACAAATCCGGGCAATACATATCAGATTCTGGATGACAGCAGGACGATATCCGTAACAGTAAAGGCAAAACGTTCTATTTTAAATAAAATTAAAACTGATGATATCAGAGCAACAGCGGATATGAAGAATCTGGATGTCAGAACCAGATCCCTGATCCCGATCGATATATCGATTCCTTCTTATGCGGGAAGGTTTGAGGCGACTGCCAACCCGATCAATCTGCGAGTAAGCATTGAACTTGGAAAATCAGAGACTTTCCCGATCACTGCAACCAGTTCGGGAACACCGAGAGACGGATATCAGGTGGGTGAGCTGAAAGCAAATCCGGAGAAGATTAAGATCAGCGGACCAGAATCAGTAATCGATTCAATCGACAAGGTGGTAGCACTTGTCGATGTTTCAGGACAGTCTAAAGATGAGGAAAAAGAAGCAGAGCTGATTCTTTATGATAACAATGGAAAGATCATAGATTCGACACAGATTGAGAATAACCTGGGAGACGAAGGACTGAAGGTAAAAATCACCATGCTTCAGACAAAGAGTATTCCGGTAGAATTTGATACTTCACTGATCGGTACTGCGAGCGGATATCATTTCAGCGGAATCAGTATCCAGCCGGAAAGCATTCAGATCGTAGGCACAGAGGAGCAGCTGGAAACGGTGGATTCTATTGAAATTCCGGCAGAAGAGCTGGCAGAATATGGTCTGGACCAGACAATAGAGAAGACAGTAGATATCGCCAATTATCTTCCGTACTGGGCAAAGACAGACCAGGACAGCGCAGGAGGCGTACCGATCGTTATAAAGATCCAGGTAGAGAAATTCGGAACTAAGACAGTCGAATTCCCATACAATTCCATTGCGCTGCTGAATGCACCAAAGGATTACAAGGTGTCATATGCAGAACAGGGCAACCTGGAAATTGTTGTGCGTGGTTCTAAAGAGGATCTGGATGATTTTACTCTTGAAAAAGGAAGCGTGTCAATCAATCTGAACGATTGCAAGACAGCGGGAAACTATAATGTTCCGATCCAGGTTACACTTCCTGACGGAATTGAACTTGAAGATACGATCAATGTACAGATCACATTGACAAAGAGCAGTGGAGGAGAAAATGATCAGTAAAAAGGTAACGATCAAAAATCCGACGGGATTGCATTTGAGACCGGCAGGACTTTTCTGCAAGATGGCACTGGAATATGAAAGTAAGATCACTTTTCATTACCGGGATACGGAAGGAAACGCGAAAAGTGTTCTGAGCGTGCTTGGTGCATGCATTAAGTCCGGAGATACGATTGAGATTGTGTGTGAAGGAAAAGATGAAGAGAAGGCACTTGAAGCGATGGTAGAACTGGTGGAGAGTGGGATTGGAGAATAGTAGGAAAAGCGAATCAGGAGGTATAGAAAAGATGAGCAAAGCTACATTAGTTGTTATGGCAGCAGGAATTGGAAGCCGTTTCGGAGGAGGAATCAAGCAGCTGGAGCCGGTAGGACCAAATGGTGAAATTATCATGGATTATTCGATCTATGATGCAATGGAAGCCGGATTTGATAAAGTGGTATTTGTTATTCGAAAAGATCTGGAAAAGGATTTTCGTGAAATTATCGGAAACCGGATTGAAAAGAAAGTTGAAGTTGCATATGCATTCCAGGAAGTTGATGATATTCCGGAAGCATTTAAAGAAAAATTTGCAGAAAGAACGAAACCATGGGGAACCGGTCAGGCAATTCTCTGCTGTAAGGATGTGGTAAAAGAACCATTCCTGGTAATCAATGCGGATGATTATTATGGAAAAGAAGCTTATGTGGAAGCATTCAAAGAACTGACAACACCGGAAAAGCAGGCAGATAAAATGCAGATCAGCATGGTTGGATTCGTACTGAAGAACACATTAAGTGAAAATGGCGGAGTAACCCGTGGCGTGTGCAAGGTTGATGCGAATCAGATGCTTACAGAAATCGTGGAGACATCCAATATCATCAAGACACAGGCAGGTGCAGCAGTTGCAACAGATGGAAAAGAGACACCGATCGATGCAGACACGCCGGTTTCCATGAATATGTGGGGACTCACACCAGAATTCTTTGAGATCCTCGAAAAAGGATTCGCAGAATTTGTGGCAGCACAGGAAGAAGGCAATCTGAAAGGAGAATATCTGCTCCCAACAATTATCGGCGATCTTCTGAAAGAAGGAAAAGTCGAAGTAAAAGTGCTGAAATCACATGATAAGTGGTTTGGAGTAACTTATAAAGAAGATAAAGAACTGGTTGTGAATGAAGTGAAGGCGCTGGTTGAAAAGGGATTGTATCCGGAGAAGTAAATAGTGTGAGATACAGGAAAGGGTGAGTCACATGATTGGTAATTGTGGGGCTTGCCTTTTTATGAAATATGAGGGTATGGGAAAGGAAAAAAATGAGAGTAAGACAGAGAATTATTGCAGCTTTATTGATTCTTGCAATGGGAACAATGAATGTAGGAACATTGTCAGTATATGCGGCAGAGACAGAGAACCAGAATGTGATAAAAGAAGAAAAAACAAAGCCGGAAAGTGAAGAAAAAGATGAGGAAAAACCTGTACAGAAAACTGAGGCAGACGAATCAACCGTGGACGGGTCAATAGAAGGAGGATCAATGGTGGATGAACCGGTAGTAGATGAGCCGACAGAGGATGAATCTACTACCGATGAAGCAACGGGAGAGAATCCAGAGACTATACCAGAGGAAAAAACAACAGAAATTGCTCCAGAACGGCAAGGGGAAAAACAAGATGATAAAAAAGAAGTGGAACTTGCTAGTGGAGTATACAAAATTCAGTTAGAAGCTAATAAGAACTATGTATTGGATGTAGCGGGAGGAAGCACTGCAAATGAGGCCAATATCCAGATTTACGCCAATAATGAAACAGATGCACAAAAATGGTATATTACAAAGGCGGAAGATGGATGGTATCGGATAAAAAATATGCAATCTGGAAAATTGCTTTCCAGCAAATCTAAAGAAGCAAAAATTGGTGAAAATATTAACCAGAATCAGCAACAGGAATCATTTGGTCAACGATACAAGTTTTATGAGACGGGAAGTGGAAGCTGTTACATTACCACGGAGAGTGGAACTGTACTGGATGTATCAGCAGGAAGAATTGCAAATTCATCCAATGTGCAACTCTATGGATTAAATAAAACGGTTGCACAAAAATGGTGTTTTGCGAAAGCAAGATCGACATTTGGTGAAGATGCAGAGAAGCAGATTGCAGATGGTTATTATACGATCAATATGAAAACGGCAGGTAATTTGGGTTTTGATGTCGCAAATTACAGTAATGCAAACGGTGGAAATGTACAGTTGTGGGGACAAACACCGAATGCGGCACAGATTTTCTATATTAGTAAAAATAAAGATGGCTGGTATACAATCAAGAATTTTGCGTCAGGGAAAGTGTTGGATGTGTCAGCAGGGAAAAATGCAAATGGAACAAATATCCAACAATGGGATGCAAACGGAACGGCAGCACAGAAATTTAAGTTTTACGAAGATGCACAAGGAAGAATCCGAATCTTATCTGCAATCGGAAGCAGAAAAGTTCTTGATATCAGTGCCGGAAAATTGAAGAATGGCGGTAATGTACAAATTTATACATATAATGGAAGCAATGCACAGAATTTTGTGATCAAATCCTGGAAGGCACCAGGAAATTACAAGGCAATACAAGCTGGAAATTATCGCCTTTATCCGGCAGCAGCATCAGGTCTTAGCATAGATGTTCAGGGTGCATCAAATAGTGACGGCGGTAATGTACAGATTTATTCGACAAATGGTACGGGTGCACAAGAATGGAAAATTATTCCTAACGGGGAATGGTATTATCTGAAAAATGTAAATTCAGGCAAAGTCCTGGATGTTAAAAATGGTTCGGGAGCATCCGGAGTAAATTTGCAGCAATGGTCAACAAATGGTGGCGCGGGTCAGTTGTTTTGTTTCTATGAGAATGGGAATGGCAGATACTATATTATGGCAAAGACGGGAAGAGTAATTGACTGTGCAGGCGGTAGTCTGAAAAGCGGAACCAATCTTCAGATCTACGCATTCAACGGAACAGCGGCACAGCAGTGGATGATCGAAAAGGTTGTATTATCTGTATCTCAGATTGCTCATATTGCAGATGGATATTATTTGTTCAAGTCCGGAGATTTGTGTATGGAAGTTACAGATGCTTCTAAGGATAATCAGGCAAATGTTGGACTTGGAACTGCAAATGAGGGAGAACACCAGATTTTTAAGATCACAAATAAAGGAAATAACTGGTATGAAGTTGAGAATCTTAATAGTGGAAAGGTTTTGGATGTAACAAATGGAAGCAACGCAGATAAAACGAATTTGCAGCAGGTTGATGCAAATGGAAGTATGGCACAGCGATTCAGATTTTATTCGGCAGGAACCGGAAACTATTATTTGAAATCACAGCTTGGAACGATGATTACTGCGGATAAAGAAAATGCCAATATTTATCTTGGAAATGCAGTACTTTCAAATGAACAGAAATGGCAGATGAAACGGGTTATCCCAAAAGGAGTAGAAATTAGTGTATCGAATGGTAATTATCGGATTTTCAGTTCATTAGCTAACCGAATGGTCCTGGATATATCGAACGGAAGCAGAAATAATGGGGCAAATGTACAGATATGGTCAGATAATGGTACGATGGCTCAGAGCTTTTATGTCAGTAAAGAAAGTGATGGATGGTATAGCATTAAAAATAATAGTTCAGGAAAATATCTGGATGTAGATAATGGAAATGCAGCATCGGGAACGAATTTAAAACAGTGGCAAAAAAATGGAAGTTCTGCACAGAAATTCAAATTTTACGATGCCGGTGATGGTAAAATAATGATCAGGTCAAAACTTGGGACTTACATTGATGTGTCAGGAGGAAATTGCTACAATGGTGCAAATGTATGGCTTTATCAGGAAAATGGATCTAATGCTCAGGTCTGGAGCTTGAAGAAGGCATATACAAAACAAACATTAGACAGTACGCTTGGAGTTAGTGGAAGGACAATTCAGGAAGAACTGGCGGCACATGTAAATGACAGATACTATTTAGGGACACACTATTGTGGAGAATACACGATTCCCGACCGATGTATGCATCCAAATGGATCGCCAGGATATAACAATTATACAGGACTTAACTGCACAGGATTTATTGCATTTGTTGTAGGAAAATGTGGTGGAGATCTTGGAATAATTGCAAGAATGGGACGAAATGGTGGATATACAAATGGTTCTAACTGGTATAAATATCTGAAATCTGTTAATGTAGAGTGTTATGCGTACAATTCTATTGCTGAATTACTCCGAAATGGACGTGCGGAAAAAGGTGATATTATGTATAAAGAACCAAAAAACTGGAACTGGGGAGAAGACTGTCACCTTGCATTTTTCTGGGGAGACACAGCATGGGATAATAAATTCTGGCATTCGCTGGAAGATGGAAATCAAATTTCACCACTTCAGGTTGAAAATTATGCAAATACATATTATTTAATTAAGACAAGAAAATAGACAAAAATTGTGAACTATTGTATACTAGATAAGATTAAGAAAGGAGGTGTGAGATGAGAAAAGTATTGGTATTTGTAATGGCATTAAGTCTAAGTGTTATGCTCTTGGGATGCAGTGGTACAGATACTTCAAAAGAAGCAAAAGATACGACGCAGGATACCAGCCAGGAGGACAAGCAAGATACCAGTCAGGAAAAGGCAGAACCAACGCAGGACAAAACAGAACAAAAGGATGAGCAAGTGGAAGAAAATGACAGCAAAGAAGAAGACAGCGGAGACCATGAAGCTCAGGATCAGATTCTGAAATTATATTATATATCCGACAGTGAAGAAATCGAATGCGCAGAGATCAGAACGAATCTGCTTCAGACAACCGATATCTGGAATGGCTTAATAGGGGAAGGTGTTCTTAGCAGTGAATGCAAGATGAACAGCTGCAATGTTGATCAGGAACAGAAAACAATCGATCTTGATGTGGATTCCGGAACTGGTTCTTACATCAGAGGTATGGGGACGACAGGAGAAGAACAAATACTTATATGTATTAAAAAGTCTTTTCTGGAAACATACGGATGTGAACGACTGAAGATTACGGAAAACGGGCAGCCTTTAGAGACTGGACATACCGTGATCAAAGGATACATGACAGCAGATGAGTAAGAGAAGAGGAGTATATAATGAAGAACTGGTTGAAAAAATGCAGTGTGGCATTGCTGGTCTTTTCAATGATTGGTACAACAATGCCGGTATATGCGGCGGAAGCGCCAGCTGCAAAAACACAGACGACAACAGAGGACCAGACAGAAGAGCAGAAGTCTGAAGTACAGGCAGAAGAATCACAGGTAGAAGAACCACAGCAGCAGGAACAAACTTCGGAAGAACAACAATCAGTTGATGAAAATGTTGAAGGGGAACAGGATGTTCAGGAGCAGGAAGCGCCAGAGCAGGAAACGCCAGAGCAGGAAACGACAGAACAGGAAGCCCAACCAGAAGAAAGCAGCATGAATTATGCTTACGTGGAAAGTCCATATCTGCAGACACCAGAGACACAGCGAATTGTTGTATCCTGGGGAACAGAAGACGAGTACATAGAGCAGATGGTACTTCATGTACGAAAAGATGATGATACCTGGGAAGATTGGTGTATCAGTAGATCGGAAGGAAATCTGTATCTGTTTGAAAAGTATTACGAAGATGAGTATCAGAGTGGAACCTATGAAGTTGTTTCTATCAGTGTAACAGAAAATGGAGAAACTACAGATTATGCGCTTGCAGACCTTAAGATGGAAGCGAAGTTCGGAGTTAATCAGGAATATGATGGAATCGATGAACTTCAGCCGGTTGATGAAGAACAGGAAGAAGCGGCAGCGGAAGATGCAGTTGGTATTTCGGTTTCTACATTGAATGAAGATGGAACAATCGAAGAACAGAACAGTATCGAGGATGCACTTGATGCAGCACGGACAGATGTCCTTGCATCAACCCCGGCGATGATGTCGCTTGATGATGATTCTGGAATCAGTACACAGGCTGCAAGATCAGGCAAGATTGTTGTGGCATTGGATCCAGGACATGATGACAGAGATGCAGGAGCAAGCTATTACGGTTTACGAGAAGAGGCACTCACCTTGAAGATTGCTAATTATTGTAAGGAAGAGCTTGAAAAATATGCCGGAGTAGAGGTATATATGACGAGAACATCTTCGAAGTGTCCTTATCCGAATGCATCACCGGCAGGTGGCTGTATTACAGCAAGAGCAAATGCAGCAGCAAAAGCCGGGGCGAAGATTTTTGTGAGTTTTCATCTGAATGCAGCATCATCAGCAGCAAAAGGTGCAGAGGTTATTATTCCAAACTATAACTGGAAATCAGAGGTAGGCGCACAGGGAAGAGAGCTTGCAACTAAGATTTTGAATGAACTTTCATCAATCGGATTGTATAACCGTGGATTGTACTACAAAACAGGAACAGATCCGAAGTATAAGTATCCGGATGGTTCACTGGAAGACTGGTTTACTGTTCAGGTCGCAAATAAATACAACGGAATCCCAGGAATTATTGTAGAGCATGCTTTCCTTACAAACAGCGGAGATGTAAACAACTTTTTAAATAGCGAAGCTGGTCTGAAAAAGCTTGGAGTTGCAGATGCAACCGGAATTGCAAAATATCTGGGACTTACCAAGACTGGTGAAAGAGTAAACGTTAAGGAAGGTACTTACGTATTTAGCAGCGCATTGAATGTGAATAAGGTTCTGTCTGTTCAGAATGATGGATTTGGAGATCAGACAGCCGCAGTACTGAATGATAAAAAAGATACATCAGGACAGAGATTTGAGGTCAGAAGTGCCGGAAATGGGTATTACACGATTACGGCAGAACATTCAGGAAAGGTTCTGGATGTGGCTGGAGGGTCGACGGCATCGGGAGCAGTATTGCAACAGTATTTTTATAATGGAAGTAATGCACAGCTATGGTATTTTACAAATGCTGGAAATGGGTATTATACGATTCATTCGGCACTAGGTAATTGCATTGATGTATGGGATGCCGGAACCTCAAATGGTACAAAGATAGATTGTTTTGCATACAATGGGACGAATGCACAGAAGTGGAAACTTACAAATGCAGAGTCGAAACCATTAGAAAATGGTACATATTCATTTACAAATATATCATCAAACAAGGTGCTGAGTGTAAATGGAAGTTCAACAGAAAATTCTGCAAATGTGTGTGTGACAAGTAATCAAAATTTGTCGTCACAAAGATTTGAACTGACTTATGTGAGCAATGGGTATTATAAAGTGCTTGCAGAACATTCAGGAAAATCGATAGATGTTGATAATGCAAGTAATCAAAGTGGGGCAAATTTAAAACAATATGATTATAGCCAGAATAATGCACAACTTTGGAAATTTGTTAAACTATCAGACGGCAGCTATTATATACGATCAAAGCTTGGAACAGTAGTTGGAATACAAACTTCTTCAACAAATGTTAATATGCAGACAGCAAATCAATCCAATGCGCAAAAGTGGCAAATTTCCAAAACGGAAAATAAACCGGTAAATGATGGAAAGTATGTAATTGCGAGTGCTGCTTCGACAACATTAGCTATAACAGAGAATAGTGGAAATGCACGACTGGATACATATGTTGGAACTAAAAACCAGAAATATGATATAAAATATGTGAGCAATGGATATTACAAAATAAGTGAAGTATCTACTGGAAAAGTTTTAGATGTATATAATGGTAAAAGTACGAATGGCACGAATTTACAGACATTTTCATGGAATGGAACAGATGCTCAGTTGTGGAAATTTGTGGATGCCGGAAATGGAAAGTATTATATTCGCTCTAAGGTAGGGCTAGTGATTGATATTGCGAATGGTACGATTTCATCAGGAACGAATCTTCAAATTTACAACGCAAACTTTACAAATGCGCAGAAATGGATTTTAGATTCAAATCGAGCTAATGAGAGTGAGCAACCGGTAAAAGACGGAGTTTATTTGCTTGAAAATATGGCAAATAAAAATCAGACATTAGATGTTCAAAATGAAAGTATGTCAAGTGGAGCAAATGTCCAGATCTATACGAAAAAAGGAATTTCGGCACAGAGATTTAGAATTGCGTATGTTGGAAATGGATATTACAGAATCATTTCTGATCTGTCTGGTAAGGTTTTAGATGTTGCCAATGGTTCGAAGTCAGCAGGAGCAAATGTCCAGATGTACTCGTGGAATGGAACAGATGCACAGCTGTGGAGATTTGTTTCGGCTGGTAATGGAAGTTATTATATTATTTCTAAAACTGGGAAAATAATTGGCTTAAGAGGAAACAGTGCAAATGCAGGTGTGAATGTCCAGATGACAGATAATTCTGGAAAGAATACACAACAATGGTATTTGCAGACACAATCGGAAAGTCTTGTTGGAAATGGAACATACTATTTGAAATCAGCCAGTACTGGAAAGTTGGTATTAGATATCAGTGGAGGCAGTAAGTCTGATAGAGCAAATGTGCAGATTTATACTGTAAATGGAACAAACGCTCAGCAATTTCAAATTACACATGTAAAAGATGGATACTGCAAAATTATATCGAAAAATTCTGGAAAAGCATTGGAATATAATTCTGGAGCAGGTGTCAATGGAGCAAATGTATATCAAAATGCATGGAATGGAAAAAATAATCAGTTATGGAAGGTTATAAGTGTAGCTGGTAATTATTACATTCAGACAAAAAATGGTGGAGTCATTGATATTCAGAACGGTACACTTAATGCAGGTACAAATGTACAAACATTTAGCTGGAATGGTACAAATGCACAAAGATGGAGCTTTGTACAGCTTGACAATTATAATGGTGTAAATGTATCAGAAGGTGTTTATACAATTCAGTCAGCGGCTAATAATGCATATGTATTGGATATTGATAATGCAAGTACTAATAGTGGAGCAAATGTTCAGTTATTTAACTCGAATAATACGGCAGCACAGAAGTTTAGTATAAAATCAGTTGGAGATGGCTATTATAAAATCCAATGTGAAGCAACAGGCAAGGTACTTGATGTGTCAGATGGATCTATGGCTTCGAACGCAAATGTTCAGCAGTTTTCATGGAATGGGTCAGCAGCACAGTGTTGGAAATTTGTAGATGCTGGAAATGGAAATTACTATATTCAGTCGAAACTGGGAACAGTTTTGGATATTCAAAATGGTACCATTAGAGCACGAAATAATGTTCAGGTATTTGAATTGAATAAAACAAATGCACAAAAATGGAAACTTTCATCTGTATCTACTGTATCTTCGAAGAATTATGTAAATATAACAAATGGAACTTATGTGATTCAAACATCATTATCAGCGGGAAAAGCGATGGATATTGATAATGCTTCTGCGAATGATAAAGCAAATCTTCAGATTTTTGATAAAAATGATACACTGGCACAGAGCTTTATGATAAAGAAAGTGGCAGATAAAGAGTATCAGATTGTTTCACAGAAATCCGGGAAAGCATTAGACCTGGCAGGAAAAACAAATCAATCAGGAACAAATGTATGGCAATATAGTAAAGATAACTCAAATACGCAGATATGGAAATTTATTGATGCGGGAAATGGTTATTACTATATTGAATCAAAGCTTGGGAATGTTTTAGAAGTAGCTAATGGAAGTACGAATAATGGTGCAAATGTTCAAATTGCCACATGGGGTAAGAACGCTAAGCAGAAATGGAAATTAGTGAAAAAATCAGATATGAGCGATTTCTATTCGATTATGGGGACTACATCTACAACGGCAAGTCAAATGGCAAACTATTTCACTGCTAAAGGTGGAAAATATCCTTATTCTGATAATAAGGATGTGCCGACTATCAAAGATTTTTGTCAGATATACATTGATGAATGTAAGGTGGAAGGTGTGAAAGCTGAAGTTGCATTTGCACAGGCTATGATGGAAACTGGATTTTTGCGATTTGGTGGAGATGTGAAAAAAGAGCAGTATAATTTTGCTGGTCTTGGAGCGACTGGAAATGGAGCATCAGGAAACGGCTTTAAATCTATTCGAATTGGAATTCGAGCACAGGTACAGCATCTGAAGGCATACGCATCAAAAGAAAATCTGAAACAGGCATGTGTAGATGGAAGATACAATTATGTGACAAAAGGTGTTTCGCCGTATGTGGAATGGCTTGGACAGAAAGAAAGTCCAACTGGAGCAGGATGGGCTACAGGTGCAAATTATGGTTATAACATAGTTAATCTTTATATAAAACCATTATTGAATACAAGTAAATAATAAGTTATAATAGGATTTTGCATGAGTGAAAAGCATGCAAAATCCTATTTTTATGTGAAGAATAGGGGATAAAGATTGTATCTTGGAGCAAAATTTGGTATGCTATAGATTAGAGTTAAAAAAGATGTAATATTTTGTAACAATTTTATATTGTACAAATGGAGGTTGAGTATGAAAAAAGGATGGGGACTTCAAAATTCCAGAAGCAGAATGATTGCTTTGTTTATCGTGGACATGCTTACTGTGGTTTTGGATTCTTACTTAGCGATTATATTGCGCTTTAAATTGGATAATATCTGGGTACCAGAGGAGTATATGAGCAGTGTAGAACACTACATGATTATAAATGTGATTACGACGGTAATTATCTTTTTACTGTTAAATCTGTATAACCGAGTGTGGTCCTATGCCAGCTTATATGAGATGCTATTGATTGTGTGTGCGGCAATGCTTTCAACAGCGTTTCAGGCGTTTGGATTTAGTTTGTTGTATTTACCGATCCCAAGAAGCTATTATTTCTTCTACTTTATTTTGCTTAGTATTACTACACTAATTACTCGTTTTTCGTATCGAATTTTACACACGATGCAGAATGGAATCAAAAAATCAGCAAAGCATTCCCGGAATACGATCGTAATCGGAGCTGGTGAAGCGGGAAACATGATTATTAAAGAGCTGAAAAGCAGTAAATACCTGAATCAGAAGGTTGTATGTGTGATTGATGATAACCCGTCTAAAAAGGGAAAATATATTCATGGAATCCGGATTGTCGGTGGAAGGGACATGATTCAGGAAGCAGCAAAAAAATATGATGCAGAAGAGATTATCCTTGCAATTCCGTCGGCTGGAAATAAGGCTACCCGTGATATTTTAAGAATTTGTAATCTTACAGATTGTAAACTTAAAATTTTACCGGGTATGTATCAGCTCATCAATGATGAAGTTGGAGTATCAAATCTACGAGAAGTGTCTATTGAGGATTTGCTTGGAAGAGATACCATCAATATTGATATGGAAAGTGTCGGACAGTATGTAAGCAATAAACGAGTACTGGTCACCGGTGGTGGCGGATCGATAGGTAGTGAGCTTTGCCGTCAGATTGCAGCCCATAATCCGAAACTTTTGATCATATTTGATATCTATGAGAATAATGCATATGATATTCAGCAAGAACTGGTAAGAAAATATCCAAATCTGAAATTGGAAGTATTGATTGGGTCCGTTCGAAATACAAGCCGAATTGAAAGTGTAATGGAATATTATCGCCCAGATGTTGTATTTCATGCGGCAGCACATAAACATGTACCGCTTATGGAAGATAGTCCGAATGAGGCGATTAAAAATAATGTATTCGGAACTTATAAGACTGCAAGAGCAGCGGATAAGTATGGAGTAAAGAAATTTGTCCTCATTTCTACGGATAAGGCGGTAAATCCAACAAACATCATGGGAGCTTCGAAGCGTATGTGTGAGATGATCGTGCAGACATTTAGTAAGTATTCCAGAACAGAATATGTAATTGTACGGTTTGGAAATGTACTTGGAAGTAATGGAAGTGTAATACCGCTTTTTAAGAAACAGATGGAAGCAGGTGGACCAGTTACAGTTACACATCCGGATATTATCCGTTACTTTATGACGATCCCGGAAGCAGTTTCACTGGTATTACAGGCAGGAGCCTATGCGCATGGTGGAGAAATTTTTGTCTTAGATATGGGAGAACCGGTAAAAATTGCTGATCTTGCAAAAAATCTGATCCGGCTTTCTGGATATACACTTGGTGTGAATATGGAAATTAAATATACCGGGTTAAGACCAGGTGAAAAGCTGTATGAAGAGCTGTTGACGAAGGAAGAAGGACTTCAGAAGACAGCAAATGATTTGATTTTTATTGGGAAACCATTAGAGTTTGATGAGGTGCATTTCTTAAGCCAGTTAAGAGAGCTTGAGAAAGCTGCGATGGAAGAAAGTCCGGATATTAAAGAAAAAGTTGCCGGAATTATTCCGACGTATCATATCAGACCGGAAGATAAGAAACGGGACAGTGAAGCATTTCAAGAGCTGGTTAGTCTAGGACGAATCAGCCATGAGGGACCGAGCGTAGAAACAGAGCATATGACTATTTAATATCAGTAGTAGTTTGGAGGAACAACGTTATGAAAATGTCATTGGTAGTACCTTGTTATAATGAGGAAGAAGCAATTCCTATTTTTTATAGAGAAGCTTTGAAAGTAATAGAACAGTTGAAGGATGAGTTTGAATTTGAGTTTTGTTTTGTAGACGATGGAAGTAAAGATAAAACATTGCAGTGCTTCAAAGAGTTAAGGGCAAAAGATGAACGAGTTCATTATGTTTCTTTTTCGAGAAATTTTGGAAAAGAATCTGCGCTATATGCCGGATTACAGCTTTCGACAGGAGATTATGTTGCAACATTGGATGTGGATCTGCAGGATCCGCCGTCATTATTGCCGGAAATGTGGAGAACAATCAAAGAGTCAGATGGTAAAGAAGATTATGATTGTGTTGCTACGAGAAGAGTTAACCGGGCAGGGGAACCGCCTATCCGATCTTTCTTTGCGAGAATGTTTTATAAAATCATCAATAAAATGTCCTCAACAGAAATTGTGGATGGTGCGAGAGACTTTCGGTTAATGAAACGAAAAATGGTAGATGCAATTTTGAGAGATGCAGAATATAATCGTTTCACAAAGGGAATTTACAGCTGGGTAGGTTTTCATACAAAATGGATTGCATTTGAAAATGTGGAAAGAAGCGCAGGAGAGACAAAATGGTCTTTCTGGAAACTGTTTTTGTACTCAATTGAAGGAATTTTGGCATATTCTACAGCACCATTGGCAGTTGCATCTGTGTTTGGAATTGCGTTTTGCGGAGTTTCGTTTATATCTATGTTAGTGATTGTTATTAGAGCATTAGTGTTTGGAGATCCAGTTGCTGGATGGCCTTCATTGGTAACAATAATATTCTTTTTAGGTGGAATCCAGCTATTATGTCTTGGAATTATGGGGTTGTATTTATCGAAGACATATTTGGAGACAAAGAAAAGACCTATTTATATTGTGAGAGAAAGTGAGTAAGAAATAAATGCAGATAAAGAAGGGATTCAATAAGCTTGTAGATAAAGTTGAAAAGACGAATATATATATCATATTCTCAATAATCTTATTTGCACAAATTGTGTTTATGTTATATTACTGTAATATGAAACAGGGCTTTTTCGTTGATGAGATTTGGTCATATGGATTGTCTAACAGTTATTATCATGCGCAGATATGGGAGGATAATGGATTAGATAATGTGAAAATAGATCCAGAAATGTTCAGGTCTTATTTAACAGTTAACAAAGGAGAAGAATTTTCATATGGATCCGTTATTTATAATCAGACACATGATGCGCATCCACCGCTTTTTTATTTAGTATTGCATACCATATCTTCTTTTTTTCCAGGGCAGTTTAGTAAATGGTTTGGATTGATTCCTAATATTTTTTATTTTGCGATTTCTATGTTTTTACTATTGAAAATTGCCAGATGTATTTCTAAAAATAATATTTTCAATATTGCGGTATTGGTATTTTATGGATTTAGTATCGGTGCGGTTAATAGTGTAACGTTTGTTAGAATGTATATGTTATTAACAATGTGGTGTTTGATGTTCCTTTTGCAAAATATTCGATTGTATCAGGAAAAGGGACAGTCATTGAAAAATATGATTTTATTGTCGATAGCTACATGCGGAGGAATGTATACCCAATTTTTCTTTATCATTTTTGTAGCACCAATAGTTTTGTTTTATATGGTTTATTTGCTGAAAAATAAACAGTGGAAGTATATGATACAATATTGCATATGCGGATGCGTTGGAGCAGTATGTGCAATCGCGTTATTTCCATCATATATTTTAAAAGTTTTTGGTGGAGATTCTAATAATAATAGTTCAGCAACTCATGAAAATTTAAAGAATATACGAGACTTAGGGAAAAAAGTAAGTGTATATTGGGGATATATTAGTGCGGAATTATTTGGAAGTATATTAATTGTATTAATAATAGTAGTAGTTACGCTTTTGATTATAGGTGTGTTACGCAAATTATTTTTTAATATATGTATTGTTGAAGAGCAAGGGAAAAGATATTTAAAAATAGAAAAAAAGAAAGAAATTCAGTATAAAATAGAATTAAAAAAAGAATATATAATTACTATTTCTATAATGTTAAGTATAGCATTCTATTTTATAATTGTGTCAAAAATAACACAATTTTATAGTAATCGATATATTATGTGCATTTATCCGCTGCTTGTGTTATGTGCGTGTGTGTTAATTTATGCAGTGCTAAAAATGTATATAAAATGTGGAGGGAAAAGAGTAATAATATTTGGAATATGTGTTATTTTTATAGTAGGGTTAACTTATTATGCAAATGATCCGTGTTATTTATATCCAGATAAGGGTGAAAATTCACAGACTATTGATAGATATTGCGATAATCCATGTGTGTATATATATTACAGTTCTTATAGGTTACTAAATAATGCATTGGATTTGGAAAAATTTGATGATATTTATCAAGTATATTATGCTGATTTAGATAAAAAAATAGATGAAATTGATACATCGTCTCCGGAAATGATTTTATATGTAGATAAGTTAATTAATGCATGGGGAGGAGAGGACTTAGAGGCGTGTATTAAAGAAAGCACAAAGATATTAGGATATACAGATTATGAAAAAATTGCAGAAGATAATGACAGTATGACATTTTGTTTATCAAAGTAAGGGATAATAAAAGTAAAGTTTCCCTAAAATTGACAAAAGAATAAAGGATTGATATAATTATTCTGTTATTTTGATATATGCTATAAGGAGAAAGTTGGTAAACAAAATATAATAGCTTATGTTATATTTGTAGGACCAACTTTTTTTGAGAAATTGATTTATATAATGAGGAGTAAAATGGAAGATAAAATATTAACAATAACCATTCCAAGTTACAATGTTGAAGCCTATTTGGAAGATTGCTTAGAATCATTTGTCAATTCCGAAGTAATGGATGATATAGAAGTTTTGATTGTAAATGATGGTTCAAGCGATAGAACAGAAGAAATAGCAAGACGATATGAAAGTAAATATCCGAACACATATCGTTTAATTAACAAAGAAAATGGTGGACATGGATCAACAATAAATACTGGAGCAGCAGAAGCAAAAGGAAAGTATTTTAAAGTAGTTGATGGTGATGACTGGGTTGATACAAGAAGTTTTATCCATTTGGTCAAAGTGCTGAAAAAAATTGATGCAGATATAGTTGCATCAAACTATACCTGGATTAATCACACAACAAAGATGCCGGAAGAACGCCAGGAACATCCATTTGAAAAAATTGAATATAACAGAATGTATAATTTTGAAGAGATTGTAGGTAAAACAATTATTGATATGCATGCTACAACTGTAAAAACGGAATTGTACAGAAAAGCAGGAGAACAGATTGATGAGCATACATTTTATGTGGATGTAGAGTTTATAGCATTTCCAATCCCGTATGTTCAGACTGTATATTTTATTGAGGATCATGTTTATCAGTATCGGTTGGGATTACCTGGACAGAGTATGTCGATTCAGAAGATGCAAAAAAATTTGAAAAACCATTTGAAAGTACTGATGAGATTGAACCAGTATTGCAATAAAATAGAAAAATTTGCACCGGAAGCGAATATAGAATACATCAGAGAACTTACTGCAACGATACTTACCAGCCAGATGAAAATTTATATTAGTTTTCCACTTAAGAATGGAATGCGGAAAAAGGCTATGAAGTTGGATGCATATTTTTACCATAAGAATAGAGCTGTATATGATAAGGTAAGGAATCCGGCAGTTCTAGTTTTGAGAAAGACAAGATATGCAGCATTTCCACTGGCCGTGTTAGCATTCAAGGGAAGAAGAAATTCATATTAAGTAAATGGAGAAAAAGATGAGCGCAACAAGAGATAGAATAAATACATTTTTTAAGTACAAAGATCTATTGAGAGAATTAGTAGTTCGAGATGTAAAATTGAAATACAGACGCAGCTTTTTGGGATATGTTTGGAGTATTTTGAATCCGTTATTGATCATGCTGGTAATGACACTGGTGTTTTCACAGATGTTCCAGAGAGGTATTGAGAATTTTCCGGTATATCTGTTGACTGGTCAGGCATTATTTGACTTTATGAATAACGCAACTCATATGTCGATGTATTCTGTATTAGATAATGGTGCTTTGATTAAAAAGATATATGTTCCAAAATATATTTTTACTTTATCAAAGGTTACAAGCTCACTGATTGACCTTATTTTTTCAATGGGAGCATTGATTCTTGTTATGCTGATTACAAGAGCGCCGTTTTCACCATACCTTTTATTATTCCCATTGGTTGTAATTCCGCTGTATATTTTTGTATGTGGTATGGGATTCTTCCTTTCAGCAGCAAATGTATTTTTCAGAGATATCCAGTACATTTACAATGCAATCACTGTTGCATGGATGTATGTAACACCTATGTTCTATCCGATTGACCTTTTACCGGATTGGTTAAGAACACTTGTAGAGTATTGTAATCCAATGTATTATTACATTCAGTTCTTTAGAGATCTGGTGTTATACAGACATTTTACGACACCTAGAATTTTTGTAGGATGTTGGTTAATGGCGTTTGTTATGCTTGCAATCGGAATGGCTGTATTTAAAAAGACACAGGATAAATTCATATTATATATCTAGGAGAAAATGTATGAGTGACGAGTATATTGTAGATGTTGACCATTTGACAATCCGGTTTAATATGGCAACGGAGAAAGTTGATAATCTAAAAGAATATGTAATTAAGTTGATTAAGCACGAGTTGATGTTTCAGGAGTTTTTAGCGTTAAAAGATGTGAGCTTAAAAGTAAAACGTGGAGAAGCATGGGGGCTCATAGGAACAAATGGTTCTGGTAAGTCAACACTTTTGAAAGCTTGTTGTGGGATATTGAAGCCTTATAAAGGAACCGTTACGACAAAGGGAACAATTGCACCTTTGATTGAACTGGGAGCGGGTTTTGATATGAATATGACAGCACGTGAGAATGTATTTTTGAATGGAACTGTATTAGGTCATTCGAGAAAGTTTATGGAAGAGCATTTTGACGAGATTATAGAATTTGCAGAGCTGAAAGATTTCCTTGATGTACCGATTAAGAATTTCTCATCTGGTATGCAGGCGAGACTTGGATTTGCAATTGCAACAATGGTTCGTCCAGATATTCTGGTAGTTGATGAAATCCTTTCGGTTGGTGATTATCAGTTCCAGCAGAAGTGTTATGAAAGAATGGGACAGATGCTTAGTGGTGGAACAACGTTATTGTATGTTTCTCACGATGTTAATTCTGTCAGACAGTTGTGTGATCATGCAATCTGGATTGATAAAGGCGATGTGAAAATGAGCGGATTGGTCGAAGAAGTAACAGATCGATATATGCATATGAATCAGTAAATGGTGATAAAAATGATATTACAGAAAATTGTTTGGCAACAGCAGGCAGTAGAAGAGCCAGAGCTATACTATAAGGTGGCTAATGGCATTCAATCAGGAGAAAAAATCTTGCTTAGTGCAGGTGGAAAAGTTGATTTTTGCACCTATATGAATATTTTTTCTGCTGAGAAATGGAAAGAATATACAGGGGTTCAGTCGATTACTCTATCGATTACCTTTGAAGGAAAAATAAAAGTTTTTGTATATGCTTTATCCAGTGTAGATGAAAAAATAGTAAACAGCAAAATTATGCAAGAGGAAATGGAAAATTCGTCTAAGAGTACAAAATGTACATCAAGGATTGAATTGCCGGCTAAAGGTGTAATTGGCGTAACTGTAGTTGCTGAAGAAGATACTGTTTTTTATGAAGGAAGCTATGATACGGATGAAGTATCAGTAAGACGAGAGATTAACATTGGAATTGGTATCTGTACATTCAAACGTGAAAAATATGTTGAGCGTAATATGAATGTGTTGAAGAAACATTTGCTTAATAATGAGGAAGCACAGGCTTACGGTCACTTATCGGTGTGTATTTCTGATAATGGGGGAACTTTAGAAAAAGAAAAAATAGAGGACTCCAATATCCGGATTGTAAATAATAAAAATCTTGGTGGAGTAGGCGGATTTACCAGAACAATGTTTGAACATATGCGTGACGATAAAATTACACATGTATTATTGATGGATGATGATGCAGTTATTTCTCCGGAAGCCATAGAACGGACCTATACATTGCTGACAGTTTTGAAAGATGAATATATGTCTGCAACGATTGGGGGAACTTTATTAAGAGAAGATTTGCCAAAAGTACAGTACGAATGTGGGGCTTGCTGGAATGATGGAGACATCGTAGCTACGAACCATGATTTTGATATGACAGTTCTTGAAAATGTTGTAAAAAATGAGCAGATTCAAAGAACGGAATATACGGGATGGTGGTATTCTTGTATTCCGGTTGAGTTTATAAAAGAGAAAAAATATCCATTGCCATTTTTCATTCATCGAGATGATATTGAATATGGACTGCGGGCAAGCGGTCAGTTTATTTTCATGAATGGAATTTCGATTTGGCATGAAGCATTTGAAAATAAGCTTCCAGGATTTTTGGAATATTATGATATCAGAAATCTTGCAATTACGAATGCAATCCATAATCCAGAATATACTGCAAAAGAGTTTAAAAAGATGCTTTTTGTTCAGGTGAGCAGTAATATTGGAAAATATCGGTATAAATATGTGGATTTGAATCTGAAGGGTGCAGTAGATTTCCTGAGAGGATTCAAATGGTTTTATCATGTGGATACATTAAAGTTACATGGAGAATTAGCAAAGTATAATTATCAGGCGCGACCAGTAGAGGAATTTATTGGATATCATGGAATTGAAGCAGAGGATTTAAATCCTTGTGGCAGACCAGAAGCAGAGCCACCTGGGAAAGCAAGAAAACTATGGGGCATGCTGTCGATGAATGGTCACTTTTTCCCAGCGTATAAAAGTGAAGCTACAAAAGTAGCGAGACCAAATCCTAATATTTATGATTTATATCGATGCAAAGAAGTGGTATATGCGGATGCGGCAGGAAAAGCAATTTGCGTTCAGAGAAGCAAGGGAGAGTTGGTAAAAGCTTATATAAAAATGTTGAAGGTATTTCGGCTAATAGATAAGCATTATGATCGCGTGTGTGATGAATATCGAAGGAATTATTCAAAACTTGAAAGCAGAGAATTTTGGCAAAACTATTTACAGTTAAAATAATCAATGATAAGGAGTTGTAAAAAATGGAGTTAAAATTACAGAGTATTTTGTTCCCGGATAAAGAAGAGTATACAGATTATGCAGATCTTTTTTACAAAGGTGGATTAGGCATTCGGGATAAAGAAGAACAGTGCTTCGTGTTTTCAAAATATAGTACCTGTGACTTTGGGGCATATTTAAATGCATTTTCTATGAAAAAATGGAAAAAGCATACCAAGATAGGACAGACATCGCTAAAGTTAGTGATTAAAGGTGATTTTGAACTTGTTTTGTCTGGGTATCATAGAATTGAGGAATCGGCAAAAAGAGATGTACTTTTGAAAAAAGAATATCACTGTGATGAAAAAACAGAAATTTCTGTGAATATTCCGAATAATAAAGAAACATTAGTGGCGTTTGAACTTCGTATGTATTCTGATTGCTATGTATATGATGGTGGATACTATGCGGAAGTAAATGAAGAAGAATTTAATGAAGTCAGACTTTCAATCGCAACTACTACGTTTAAGAAAGAAGATTTTATCCGTAAAAATGTAAAAATGATTAAGGACGAAATTCTTTCAAAAGATGATATTATTGGAAGAAATGTATATCTCCACATTGTTGATAATGATGAAGGAAAAGTATTATCAGCAGAAGAATTTGAGGGAGAACATGTATATTATCATAGAAATAAAAATGTAGGTGGTTCAGGCGGCTTTACCAGAGGTATGATTGAATCCCTTCAGCAAAAGCCAAAAGCAACACACGTACTATTGATGGATGATGATGTGGTTGTTCTTTCGGAAAGTATTAAAAGAACATATTTAATGTTGTTATTGGTAAAACCAAAATATAAAGAGTATATTATCAGCGGTGCAATGCTCTGCTATGAAGAGATGGATGTATTCCATGAAGATGTTGGATTTTTGGGAGCAGATGGTGGACAGAACTCATCGAAAGGTCATGGAAAAATAGTAGATATGGCAGATATGCTTCAAAAAGAGGAAGCAAAAACGAAAAAAGCGGATTCCTATGCAGGATGGTGGTATTGCTGCATCCCAGCAACCATGATTGAAAAAAATGGTTTTTCGTTACCGTTATTCATACGTGTTGACGATACAGAGTTCAGTTTCCGTAATCAGGCAAAGTTCATTACGATGAATGGTATTTGTGTATGGCATATGGGATTCACTTTGAAGTTCAACTATTTTATGGAATATTATCAGGTATTTCGTAATTTCCTGATTGAAGAAGCTTGTAATCCATCAAGAGGAAGAAGAGAACGAATCTGGAGCAGGTTTAACGGATTGTTTTTGTCAGAAATTTTGCGATTCAATTATAATGCAGCAGAAATGATTGTTGATGCGATTAGAGATTATCTGAAAGGACCGGCATTTATTGAAGAAGAAAAATGTCAGGAACGTTTGAAGACAATGTCAGCTAAAAATGCGGATATGAAGGATTTTGAAGAGTTTGATGAATATGGTGTAGATATTGATTCTATTTATCAGGAAGATTATCGAAGCTTAAAAGATACGATTCTTTATCGACTGACTTTTAATGGTCAGATATTCTGGCCGAAAAAATGGTTGAGAAAAGGACCGGCAGCTGTTGCACATGACTGGTTCTACAATCCACAAAGACAGTGTCTTGTAGATAGTGTTATCGCTATTAATCCAAATGCTTATACAGCAGAAATCCGGAAATTGGATAAAAAGAAATTTAGAAAAGTAATGAAGTATTATTTCACAACAGTAAAACGCTATAGAAAAATGCATAAAGTAATTGATAAGGCTTATTATGACAGAAGAAGATATTTGACTTCTTACAAATTCTGGAAAGAATATTTGGAATTAGACAAATATCAATAAAACGAGGTAATAAATGATGAAGTACGATTATTTAGTAGTAGGATCAGGATTATACGGAGCAGTATTTGCTCACGGAGCAAAGAAAAAAGGAAAGACCTGTCTGGTAATTGATAAGCGTCCGCATATCGGTGGAAATATTTACTGCGAAAATATTGAAGGAATCAATGTCCACAAATATGGTGCGCATATTTTCCATACATCCAACAAACAGGTGTGGGATTATATCAATCAGTTTGCAGAGTTTAATAACTACATCAATTCACCGGTAGCGATTTACAAAGACGAGCTCTACAACCTGCCATTTAACATGAACACATTCAGCAAAATGTGGAACATCAAGACACCACAGGAAGCAAAAGATATGATCGCAAAACAGGTTGCAGAGACAGGAATCACAGAGCCGAAGAACCTGGAAGAACAGGGATTATCGCTGGTAGGAAAAGATGTATTTGAAAAACTGGTAAAAGGTTATACTGAAAAACAGTGGGGACGTGCCTGCAAAGACCTTCCGGCATTCATCATCAAACGTTTACCGGTAAGATTTACATTTGACAATAATTACTTCAATGACAGATATCAGGGAATCCCGATTGGAGGATATACAAAGATCATTGAAAAGATGCTGGACGGAATCGAAGTAAAGACAGATACCGACTACTTTGAGTTCATCAAAGAAAATCCGGATATCGCAGAGAAGACACTGTTTACCGGAATGATCGACGAATACTTTGGATACAAGCTCGGAGCACTGGAATATCGTTCCGTAAGATTTGAGACAGAAGTACTTGATACAGACAACTATCAGGGAAATGCAGTTGTAAACTATACAGAAAGAGAAGTTCCTTATACACGTATCATCGAACACAAGCATTTTGAATTTGGAAAACAGGAAAAAACTGTTATCTCCAGAGAGTATTCTTCAGAATGGAAAGTAGGAATGGAACCGTATTATCCGGTAAATAACGAACAGAACAATAAGCTGTTTGAAGAATACAGAAAGCTTGCGGATCAGGAAAAGAATGTGATCTTTGGTGGACGCCTTGGAAATTACAAGTATTATGATATGGATAAGGTGATTGAGGCAGCGTTAGAAACTGTAGAGAAAGAATTAGCATAAGTTTTTACATTTTAGTGCATTGACTTATTAAGCAGAGCCATCTGTTTTAGACAGATGGCTCTCGCAACGTTTAGTTATAGAACTTTTGATAAGATTAAAGAAGGAAGCATAAAATGAAAAAAGAAAAAGATATATTTGACCGCATCATGGAACTTCCAGTTTTACGGATTTTTAATCCATTTTACAAAAAAAATAAAGAAATATTATTATACTTATTCTTTGGTGGCTTAACTTTTTTAGTAAGTATTATCTCTTATGCATTTTTTAACATTCAGATAGGATGGAATGCTCTGGTAGCAAATATTGGTTCATGGATACTGGCAGTTGCATTTGCTTATATAACTAACAGGATTTGGGTGTTTGATTCAAATGCAAGTACAGCAGCTGATTTTGTCAAAGAAATCACCAGTTTCGTAGGCGGCCGAGTAGCAACCCTTGTAATTGAAGAACTGATCTTATTCATATTCATCACAAATCTGGGAATGAACAGTATGCTGGTTAAGGTAGTAGCACAGGTGATTGTGATCGTGCTCAATTATGTGATCAGCAAGCTGATTGTGTTCAAAAAATAGCAGAAAAGTAGTTAAGAAATAGTTTTAATTGTATTTTATGGAGTTTTTTGGTAGTATATACTATGTAATAATTTTGTAATAATTGTTACATAGTATATTTTATTTTAAAGAAAGAAGATTTTTTATGGAGAATATGCATATCGCTTTTTCTCCTCCGGATATCACGGAAGAGGAAATAGCAGAGGTTGTAGATACGTTAAGAAGTGGCTGGATCACAACAGGACCAAAGACGAAGCTTTTTGAAAAGAAACTGGCAGAATATATGGAAACAAACAGGGTGGTCTGTCTGAATTCAGCAACAGCCTGCCTGGAGATGACACTGCGTCTTCTGGGAATTGGACCGGGAGATGAAGTAATTACAACTGTCTATACTTATACTGCATCAGCCAGTGTAGTAGAGCATGTAGGTGCAAAACTGATTCTGGTGGATGTGGCAAAAGATTCTTATGAGATGGATTATGAGAAGCTGGCAGATGCGATCACAGAGAAAACGAAAGCGGTTATCCCGGTAGATCTTGCCGGAATTATGTGTGACTATGATAAGATATTTGAAATTGTAGAAGCAAAGAAATCACTTTTCCATCCGGCAAATGAACTTCAGGAGAAGTTTGGCAGAGTGATTGTGGTGGCAGATGCAGCGCATGCATTTGGCGCAGAGCGAAAAGGAAAGAAATGCGGACAGGTTGCAGATTTCACAAGCTTTTCCTTCCATGCGGTAAAGAACCTGACGACGGCGGAAGGTGGCGCAGTCACATGGCGTCCGATCGAAGGTGTGGATGACGAAGAGATTTATAAAAAATACATGCTTTTTTCACTGCACGGTCAATCCAAAGATGCGCTAGCAAAGACGCAGCTTGGCGCATGGGAGTATGATGTTGTGGCACCTTATTTCAAATGCAATATGACCGATATCATGGCTTCTATTGGACTGGTACAGTTAAAGCGCTATGATGCATTATTAGCACGGCGCCGGGAAATCATAGGAATGTATGATAAAGCACTGGAAAGTCTTCCTGTGAATGTACTGAATCATTTTGATACAGATCATAAGTCCAGCGGACATTTGTATCTGATCCGTGTTCAGGGAAAAACACGGGAAGAATGTAATGAGATCATTACGAAGATGGCAGAGCATGGCGTAGCAACGAATGTGCATTACAAACCGTTACCGTTGTTATCTGCATACAAAAATATGGGATTTGATATTAAAGATTATCCAAATGCTTATGCTTTATTTGAAAATGCAATTACATTACCGCTTCATACGAAACTTACCGATGAAGAGGTAAAATACGTGACAGATGTATTGAAGGAATGCATCGGATAGGAATGCTGTATGAGAAAATGGGACAAACTTCCGAAGTTTATGAGAACAGACGAAGTAAAACAATACTATGATATTCTGATCAGACACGAAAAAGAATTAAGATTAAAGAGATATTTTGATATTCTGCTTTCGATGATTTTACTTGTCATTTTATCACCGATCATGTTAGTCATCAGTATTGCGATCAAGTTGGATTCACCGGGACCGGTGATTTACAAGCAGGTGCGTGTGACACAGTATGGAAAGAAATTTCACATTCTAAAGTTCCGTACTATGGTGCAGAATGCAGACAAGATGGGAACACAGGTTACGATCAGTCAGGATTCCAGACTGACACGGGTTGGAAAAGTGATCCGTGGCTGCAGGATTGATGAATTTCCGCAGCTTATCAATGTTCTTCGCGGAGAGATGAGTTTTGTTGGAACCAGACCGGAAGTTGTGAAGTATGTAAAAGGATATACTAAAGAAATGTATGCGACTCTTTTGTTACCGGCAGGAATCACTTCCAGAGCCAGCGTATGCTACAAAGATGAGGGTGAAATGCTGGAGCATGTAGAAGATGTGGATTATGCTTATATTCATGAAGTGCTTCCGGAGAAGATGAGTTATAATCTGGAAGATCTGCGCAAATACAGTCTGTGGAGAGATTTTATGACCATGTTTATGACAGTATTTGCAGTATTACGATAAGAACTACAGTATAGGAGAAATGTATGTTAGTATCAGTTTGCACGATTGCGCGCAATGAAGAAGAGTATCTTCCACACTTGCTGGAGGATATCACAAAACAGGATTACCCGGCAGAGCAGATCGAAGTTGTGATGGTGGACAGCAGTTCAACAGATGGAACCAGACGGATTATGGAACGTTTTGCCGAAGAAAATCCGCAGTATCATAACTGCGTTGTTACGGAAAATCCGGGAAATAATCAGGCATCCGGATGGAATCAGGCAATCCGTAGTTCAACCGGAGTTATTATTATCCGTCTGGACGCACATGGACGCATTCCGGAGGATTTTGTTTCCAAGAACATAGAATGCATGGAAAGCGGAGAATATGTCACTGGTGGACCAAGACCGAATCTTCCGGAGAAGGACACACCGTGGCAGAGACTTCTACTGAGTGCGGAAAGTTCGATGTTCGGAAGTGGAATCGCAGGTTTCCGGAGAGAGAATGAAAAGAAATATGTAAAGTCCATGTTCCATGCAGCGTATCGGAGAGAAGTATTTGAAAAGGTTGGACTTTTCAATGAAAATCTGGGAAGAACGGAAGATAATGAGATGCATTACCGGATCCGGCAGGCAGGATACCGCTTATGCTACGATCCGCAGATTCATTCCTGGCAATATGTGAGAAGTTCGATTCCGGGAATGATGAAGCAGAAATACGGCAATGGAGACTGGGTAGCAAGAACTCTTGGTGTATGTCCTGGATGTCTCAGCATTTATCATTTTGTGCCGTTTGCTTTTGTGATTGCGATTCTTGTGACATCCATTTTGGCAGCACTAAAGAAGCCATTTCTGGCGATTGCCATGTGGATCACTTATTGGTGTGGTGCAATCGGAATGGCAATTCTGTCTGTAAAAAATGAGGCGAAGCATATATGTCAGCTTTTGCTTCCGGGAATCTTCTTTTTACTTCATTTAAGTTATGGAGTGGGAAGTGTCGTCGGAATGGGAAAGATGATAAAAGATAAAATTACAAAGAAATAAAAGAGAGGATTTAGTATTATGAAGTATGATTATTTAGTAGTAGGATCAGGATTATATGGGGCAGTATTTGCTCACGAAGCAAAGAAAAAAGGAAAGACTTGTCTGGTCATCGACAAACGTCCGCATATCGGTGGAAATATTTACTGTGAAAATATTGAAGGAATCAATGTTCACAAATACGGTGCACATATTTTCCATACATCGAATAAAAAGGTTTGGGATTACATCAACCAGTTCGCAGAGTTCAACAATTACATCAACTCACCGGTAGCGATTTACAAGGATGAGCTTTACAACCTGCCATTCAACATGAACACATTCAGCAAAATGTGGAACATCAAGACACCACAGGAAGCAAAAGATATGATCGCAAAACAGGTTGCAGAGACAGGAATCACAGAGCCGAAGAACCTGGAAGAACAGGGATTATCGCTGGTAGGAAAAGATGTATTTGAAAAACTGGTAAAAGGTTATACTGAAAAACAGTGGGGACGTGCCTGCAAAGACCTTCCGGCATTCATCATCAAACGTTTACCGGTAAGATTTACATTTGACAATAATTACTTCAATGACAGATATCAGGGAATCCCGATTGGAGGATATACAAAGATCATTGAAAAGATGCTGGACGGAATCGAAGTAAAGACAGATACCGACTACTTTGAGTTCATCAAAGAAAATCCGGATATCGCAGAGAAGACACTGTTTACCGGAATGATCGACGAATACTTTGGATACAAGCTCGGAGCACTGGAATATCGTTCCGTAAGATTTGAGACAGAAGTACTTGATACAGACAACTATCAGGGAAATGCAGTTGTAAACTATACAGAAAGAGAAGTTCCTTATACACGTATCATCGAACACAAGCATTTTGAATTTGGAAAACAGGAAAAAACTGTTATCTCCAGAGAGTATTCTTCAGAATGGAAAGTAGGAATGGAACCGTATTATCCGGTAAATAACGAACAGAACAATAAGCTGTTTGAAGAATACAGAAAGCTTGCGGATCAGGAAAAGAATGTGATCTTTGGTGGACGTCTTGGAAATTACAAGTATTATGATATGGATAAGGTAATTGAAGCAGCGTTGGAGATGGTGGCTGAGGAATTATAAAGGGTTTGGATAAATCAGGATATGTTGAAAAGCATATCCTGATTTAGACTGTCTGTAAAGAGAGGAAATAAAATGAATTGGATAAAGCAAATCAATAATAAGGTGGAAGAAAGATGGATAAATTCATCTTATGAATTCAAATGCAATCTATCAGAAATATTTTTTCTTGGAATTTTTGTTGTATGGCTGATTTTGACTTACAGCTGGACAACGATGGCGCATATTCCATGGCCACCATTTTTTTATTTCTGCGTTCAGATAGGGATTGGACTTGCAGTTTTATTTCGGTATATGGTGATGAGACCAGCGGATATAAAAAAAATATTATTTGTATTTCTGATTATTGGATCATTTGTAATTGCAAGGAGGTATTCTGGAGTTGATGCATTGCTTGAAACGGGATTATTGATTGCTGGTGCAAATGATATTGATTATAGAAAAATTTTAAAGGTATATCTGATCGTAGAAATTCCGATGACAATCTGTACGATGATTGCAGGATATACAGGAGTTATCACGAATTTGGTTTACCATAGGGGAGATCAGGTGCGGATGTCATTTGGGTTTATTTATCCTACAGATTTTGCGGCGGGCATTGTTTTTATGATAACAGCATGGGTTGTACTCCGACGGACGAGATGCACATGGATAGAAATTGGACTGATGATAATCAGTGTGGTTCTGTTTGAAAAGTATTGTGATGTACGGAATAGTGAAGCGGTAATGGTACTTTTGATTTTAGGTGTTGTTTATTTGAAAATCAGAAATAAATTTGCTGAAAGAAAAGGAAAGAAATATACACCATCGATGCTATTAAAGTTGTTATGTCTGGCGGCACCGTATGGTTTGGCTGGATTTATGATTTTAGTTTCCAGATTTTATCAACCAGATGTTGAATGGATGGCAAAACTGAATACTCTTTTTTCAACCCGGCTTTCTTTAGGAAAAGAAACTTTTGACAGGTATGATATTCAGATATGGGGACAAGATATTCCAATGCGTGGAAGTGGAGGAACAGCAGAAGCAGTAACAGACTATTTCTTTATCGACAGCTCTTATGTGAATATTTTGATGCGGTTAGGTCTGATAGTATTTATCCTGGTTATGCTGATTATTTCAATTATCATGATTAGAAATTTGAATCATCCGTATATGTTGCTTGCTATGGTGATCATATGTGTTCATTCAGTGATGGAACATCATATGATTGAAGTGTATTATGATGTGTTTTTGATGCTCCCATTTGCGAAGTTTGAGGTGAAAGAAGGTAAAAGGATAAGGTTAAGAAGTAAATGATGAGAAGATCAGGGATGTTGAAAATGTATTAGAATTATTGAGCATATGCTACTTTTACTATATAACTGTCTATAAAATTTTAAGGGAGGAATTCATATGAATCGAGATAAATTTTGTTGTTTACATTGGAGTTATTATCTGGTTCTGGAAAAAGATTTTTTAGATGTAGAAAGATATATCAGTTTTGATTTTGGAGATAACTATTTATATGATTCTGATCATACAGTAGCTGATTACGCCAATAGTACCACGTTTTCCAATGAATTTGTTAAACAATATCAGGCAATATGTTCTGAGGTAGATGTGATTTTAAAAACTATATGTAAAGAATTAGGGAATACTTCTGCAGACAGTATGCCGGACTATACCAATTTAGTGTTAAATCAATGGAGCAATCTTCCTAATCAAAAAGTAAGAATGAATGCTATTGAACTGCAACCATTCAAAAATTGGAGTTCCAATCCAACTTTTAAATCTCCTGACTGGTGGAGTCCGTACAATCGTGTGAAACATGAACGTATAGATAACTTTAGAAATGCTAATTTAAAAAATGTAGCAAACGCATTAGCAGGTCTTTACATTTTAGAATTGTATTTAGTAAAATTCATTGGTAATAGAGATCGTGATTTAGATGTTCCAAATGACATATCAAAATTGTTTGAACTCATTGATTTTCAAACAAATAATACTGTTGTAGGGCACGAATCATATTTAGTCACATCTCAAGATATAACGACACTATTTGAAGCGTATTCTAATGAATAATCTTAGGTGAGGAAATTGAAAAAAGTTGTTGTCTGATATGCTCTAATCCTAAAATTTGAATATGGTAGTCCGTTTGAGTGCATTGATTTTTCAATGTACACATCTATTTATATAAAGTCTGTTCAATCCCCGATAAAATGCGGGGATTTTTGCTTTCCAGTACTCATGTTTGAGGCTTTACGAAAGAGTCAGATATTTTAAGGAAGAACCGAAAGGAGTGACTGAAATGTGTGAAACGATGCAGAAAATTGTGGATAGAGAGCGTGATTGAATATTCTTGCGTCAAGAAACCGTGATTCCGGTGCAGTGAAAACCTACATTCTGGATACGGAAACCACCTTTGATTGGCTTAACTACCATTCATAAGAAATTGAGCCTATGTCAAGCCCAAAGCCGCTTTGCGGGGCGTTAGCCGGCTTTATATTGGTGAGATTTCTTGTATTCTGGATAATTGCCAATCGGTTTCCTAACCACCGGACAGCATGGACACCAAGACCGGAATATTCACGTGATGACGCTGATGTTAAGGCAAGAATGGATATAGCATTGAACTTGTGGTCAGAAGGCGAACATGATCTTGATAAGATTTCAAGAACTACAAAATTGTCGATAGAGCAAGTTCGGAGAGCGATAACGATTGTTCAGCCTGCCTGATGTCAAAATATATCAACAGTATAATTTACAAGATATTTTTATATATTTTGGTAATTTTGTAGTTGTTGTCAATCTTGCATTTTCCCAATATTTATGCTTTACTATATTATGTATGTTTGTAAATACTAAGTAAAGGAAATGAAAGGAAAATGAAAAAACCAAAGATAAAGAGTATCGGATATGGATTCTATTGTATTCTAATGATCATAATATCAGTCCTAGGATTTATTCTTTACAATCTGGGAAACTGGGTGTTAGACACGTGGGGGCTGTTGTCTATCGATGAAATTATTTTTCATTTGAAAGTACCGCTTGATGGGACAAACTCAGATGTAGTACTGGATGGGATCAATGCATGCGTACCATTGGCAGTATTAGTATTATTTTTATCTATTTTCCTGATTATAGGATTAAGGAATAAGCATGGAAAATGTATGATTGCGTTATTTCTTGTAGCTGTGATTGCCTGTGGAAGTGCAGGAAGGGCGGCTTATGAAGTATATGATGAATTGGATGTAAAAGAATATCTGGTAAGTCAGAAGAAAGAATCGCATTTTATTGAACAGAATTATGTGGATCCACGTACAACGAAGATTACGTTTCCTGATAAAAAAAGAAATCTGATTTATATTTATCTGGAGTCAATGGAATCCACCTTTGCGTCAAAAGGAGATGGAGGAGGACTGGATTTTAACTGCATTCCGGAACTGACGACTCTTGCAGAAGAAAATACTAATTTTTCCGATTCAGATAAATTGGGTGGTGGATATCCTGCTTATGGAGGAACCTGGACAATGGCAGGTATTTTTTCACAGACTTCAGGAATACCTATCAAGAATTCGGAACAGACGGATGATGTAAATGCAACACTTGCAGAACAGTATTCTTTCTCTTCACAGGCAAGAAACTTAGAGGATATTCTTGCAGATGAAGGATATAACCAGTGTTTTATGATTGGCTCTGATGCGACTTTTGGGGGAAGAAGAGCTTACTTTGAGAGTCATGGAAAAGGACAAACAGAAATCTGTGATTATAATACGGCAAAAGAAAACGGACAGATACCAGAAGATTATTATGTATGGTGGGGATATGAGGATCAGAAGCTGTTTGCAAATGCGCAGGAAAAACTGACCGAATTAAGTTCAAAAGATGAACCGTTTAATTTTACTATGCTGACGGTAGATACCCATTTTGAAGATGGATATGTATGTGAACAGTGTCAGAATGAATTTGGTGATAACCAATATGCAAATGTAATGGCATGTTCAAGTAGACAGGTTGATGCATTTGTAAAATGGATTCAACAACAGCCATTTTATGAAAATACAACGATTGTAATAAGTGGGGATCATTTGACGATGGATTCTGATTTCTGTAATGATGTCAGTGAAGATTATGAACGTAGTGTATACAATGTATTTATCAATCTTCCAGAAGGTCTGGACACTTCATTTGAAAAAACACATAACAGAGAGTTTGCAACACTGGATATGTTCCCGACTACGTTGGCTGCGATGGGAGTAACAATTGAAGGAGACAGGTTAGCACTTGGAGTGAATCTGTTTTCTGATGAGCAGACACTTACCGAGCAATATGGAAGAAAAGGCCTTGATAAAGAGCTGATGAAAAAATCAAAATTCTATGATATGCTGATCAATGATGTGGATATTGATGCACTACAGAAAAAGCGAAAGGAAGAGGCCGAAAAACAGCAGGAGGAAAATGCAGATAATCAGGAAAATACAGACAATCAAGAGCAGCAGACGAATCAGCCAGATGCAGGTGTAGATACAAGTGGTATTGAAACGCCGGATGCATGGCAGGGGTATACGCAGGATAATTATCAGTATAATTATAATGACGGATCGAATGATTACTGGTATGACGGAGGAAATTCCTGGGACAATTCATGGAATGGAGGGTACGATGATAATACTTATGTAGAACCAACTCCAACGCCGGAACCGACTCCAGCTCCAACGCCGGAACCGACTCCAACTCCAACGCCGGCACCGGATCCAGCGCCAGAGCCGACACCAACACCAGATTCGGCACCGGATTCAACACCAACTCCGGATCCCGGTGGAGGCGCAGAAAGCAATGCAGGCGGAACAACAGAAAATGTAAATTAGAGAAGAACTCCGGTTTATGCCGGGGTTTTTCTTCGGATAAATAAAGCAGAACGGAGTTGTCCGTAAATTGATACAATGAGAATTTCTACAAACAAGTAGACATTTCCCCATAAAAAGTGTAAGATAGAGTCTAAGAGTATTTATACTTACAATTAATATGGTTAGAAAGAGGAAAGTACATGAAGATGAAGTTTACGAAAAAAATAGCGACAATTCTTTTGTCTGTATGTCTGATCGTACCATGTTTTTCTGTGATGGCGCTAGCTGCAAATGGTGTGATATTCTTTTCTGATCTTGAGACAAGTGTCGGGGATGAATTTACGATCACAGGTACAGCAGTTGTCAGCGGAGATGTAATCGGAGACGCGACGATTCATATGACTTACGATCCTTCTTATATGCGATTTGAAGAGGGAGACGGAGTGAATGCAGACACGGATGGTAATCTGACATTTAAAGGTTCAGGTGACGGAAGTAGTGACCGGATTGAGTTTACAATGAAATTCCAGGCTCTCCAGGAAGGAAGTACAAGACTTGAACAGGGAGATGCGACGGTTACAGACAGCGCTGGATCAAGTGTGGCATGTGAAGAAGGATATGCGGATGTTACGATCGGAGCAGGAGATCCGAGCAAGATCAAGGATGTTGCGAGTGGAACAAGTGTCACGATTGATGGTCAGGAGTATACCTTATCCGGTGATTTCTCAGACAGCATGATTCCAGCTGGATTTACAGCAGGAGAGATTACTTATAATGATTCGACGTATAAAGGTGCTGTGCAGGAAAAGACAGGACTTCAGATGGCTTACCTGGTAGACGGTGATGGAAAAGGCGATTTCTGGATGTATGATTCATCTGACAGCAGCTTCTCACCGGCAGAACAGGTTGTGATTTCAGATACTTATTCTATCGTAATTTTTGATGCAGGCAGTAAAGTGTCTATGCCATCAAAGTATTCAAAAGGAAATCTGGAGATCAACGGCAAGACTTTTGAAATCTGGGATGAACCGGACCGCGATGGTTTCTATGTATTATATGCAGTAAATAATGACGGTGAAGAATCCCTCTATTTATATGACTCTGTAGAGCATACTTATCAGAGAATGGAGACTCCGAAGTCTGCGACTACACCGGATAAGAAGAGTGCAAGCAAGTTTGACGCAATTTTAGAAAAGATTTCCGATCATCTGATCTGGTTTGTAGCAGCGGCAGCAGTTATCGTTATTCTTCTGGTAATCTTCCTTCTTGTTTCCGTTGTGAAGTTACATAACCGTAACAGAGAGTTGGATGATCTGTATGATGAATATGAACTGGACGATGAGCCGCAACGTAATCCGGTAAAACCGATCCAGCCTGTTAAGGCAGAAAAGAAATCACAGTTCAAAAAGAGACAGGATGATGATTTCGAAGATGATTATGACGACTTCGATGATGATTTCGACGATGATGATTATTATGATGATGACTTCGACGATGATTATGATGACGAAGGAATAAGTGATGATACTCGCAGCGTTGATGAGTTTGATGACTATTTTGATGATGACGACTTTGATTCGTTCGATGATTATAATATCAAGAAAGAAAAGCGTAAAAAAGGTGATACTTTCGAAATGGATTTTATTGATCTGGATTAAAGAGAAAGGCGGGGATGACGATTGTTATTCCCGCTTATTCTTTACAAAAAGTCCCATATTTGCTACAATGTAACGAAAAGAGTAAAATTTATTTTCGCAAAAAAGACTGGAGGATATAGATAAATGTGTGGAATCGTAGGATATGTTGGATCGCAGCAGGCGGCTCCGATCTTACTGGATGGACTGTCAAAGCTGGAGTATCGTGGATATGATTCAGCAGGACTTGCTGTTCGTAATGGAACAGAAGAGACAGAAGTTATCAAGGCGAAAGGCCGTTTGAAGGTACTGTTTGAGAAGACCAATGGTGGTGCAGCCGTTCCGGGAACCTGTGGAATCGGTCACACCAGATGGGCAACACATGGGGAACCGTCCGAGAACAACGCCCATCCACATATGAGTGACGATGGCAATGTGGTTGCTGTACACAACGGTATTATTGAAAACTATCAGGAGTTAAAGAACAAGCTGCTCCGCAAAGGATATACATTCTACTCTGAGACGGATACAGAGGTTGCTGTTAAGCTGATCGATTATTATTATAAAAAGTATGAAGGAACACCGGTAGATGCGATCAACCATTCTCTGGTCCGCATTCGTGGATCTTATGCGCTTGCTGTGATGTTCAAGGATTATCCGGAAGAAATTTATGTGGCAAGAAAAGACAGTCCGATGATTCTTGGCGTAGGAGATGGAGAGAGTTTTATTGCATCAGATGTGCCGGCTATTTTGAAATATACAAGAAATGTATACTATATTGGCAACCTGGAGATGGCAAAGGTCAGCAAAGAGGAAATTACCTTCTACAATCTGGACGGAGAAGAGATCCAGAAAAAAATGAAAACTGTTGACTGGGATGCAGAAGCAGCTGAAAAAGCTGGTTTTGAGCATTTTATGATGAAAGAGATCCATGAGCAGCCAAGAGCGGTTAAGGATACTCTGAATTCTGTGTTAAAAGACGGAAAGTTTGATCTGACAGATATCGGATTAGCGGAAGAGGATATCCGGAGAACAAGCCAGATTTACATTGTAGCATGTGGTTCTGCTTACCATGTAGGTATGGTGGCACAGTATGTGATCGAGGATCTGGTGAAGATTCCTGTTCGTGTGGAGCTGGCTTCTGAATTCCGTTACCGTAAGCCAATTCTGGATCCAAATGGTCTGGTGATCATTATCAGCCAGTCAGGAGAGACCGCAGACAGTCTTGCAGCGCTCCGTGAGACAAAAGCGCAGGGAATCCGTACACTTGGAATTGTCAATGTAGTCGGATCTTCTATTGCAAGAGAAGCGGATAAGGTATTCTATACTCTTGCAGGACCGGAGATCTCTGTGGCAACAACGAAAGCGTACAGTACACAGCTGATGGCTTCTTACATCCTTGCAATTCAGTTTGCCAAAGTAAAAAATACAATCACTGAAGAGCAGTATGAAAATTATATTGCCGAATTACAGGCAATCCCGGAGAAGATTGAAAAGATTATTGAAGATAAAGAAAGAATCCAGTGGTTTGCAGCAAAGCAGGCAAACGCAAAGGACGCATTTTTTGTCGGACGTGGAATTGATTATGCAATCTGTATGGAAGGCAGCCTGAAGATGAAAGAGATCAGTTACGTTCATTCAGAGGCATATGCAGCGGGAGAACTCAAGCACGGAACCATTTCTCTGATAGAGGATGGAACGCTTGTGATCGGCGTGCTGACACAGCCGGAATTATATGAAAAGACGATCAGCAACATGGTAGAGTGCAAGAGCCGTGGTGCATATCTGATGGGACTTACAACTTATGGCAATTACAGCATTGAGGATACTGCTGATTTTGTGGTTTACATTCCGAAGACAGATGAGCATTTTGAGGCGTCGCTTGCAGTGATTCCGCTGCAGCTGATGGGCTATTATGTATCCGTTGCAAAGGGACTGGATGTAGATAAGCCGCGAAATCTGGCGAAATCTGTAACGGTTGAATAAAGTGATGCAGGAAGTTCCAGCGGAATTTCCTGTTGAATAAACGAGATGAACGACATAAAAATGTGCCGTTCATCTTTTTTTTCATATTTTATCACACTTTCATCACAATTATAGGCTAAACTCTTAACTATAGAAAAGGAAAAGAAAGGAGTCTTGAATGATGGACAATCAGTACAATTATTACAGACCAGATTCAGATGAAAATAGAGGAGCAGACAATCAGCAGGGATTCGGAGCAGGACCGCAGCAGAATCCGAAAGCTCCAAAACCGAAAAAAGGTTACGCAAAGAAAGTCGCACTTGTTGTAGGTGCTGCAGTATTATTTGGGGCAGTCGGCGGTGTGACGATGCAGGGAACCAGTTATCTGACTGGTAAGCTGCTTGGAAAGAATACAAAGAGTACCGTAGGCACAACAAAGACTGTATCGAACGCAAAGCTTACAACATCTACCAGTACAGTGACATCTGATGTATCAGATATCGTTGAAAATACACTTCCGTCAATTGTTTCTATTACCAATATGAGCGTACAGGAAGTACAGAATTTCTTCGGAGGAATCAGCCAGCAGGAGAGTGAAAGCGCCGGATCGGGTATCATCATCAGCCAGAATGATTCAGAACTCCTGGTTGTTACCAATAACCATGTTGTAGAAGGAAGCGATACACTTACTGTTACATTTAATGATGGTAACAGCGTGGAAGCGCAGATTAAAGGAACAGACTCCGCAAGGGATCTTGCAGTCGTAGCTGTTCCGCTTGATAAGATTTCAGACGATACAATGAATGCGATTAAGGTTGCAACACTTGGAGATTCAGATTCTCTGAAGGTTGGAGAACCTGCTATTGCAATCGGTAATGCACTTGGCTATGGACAGTCGGTTACAACTGGTATCGTCAGTGCAACCGGACGAACAATTGATGGATTTGACGGAGAATACATCCAGACAGATGCAGCAATCAACCCTGGTAACAGTGGTGGAGCTCTTCTGAATGCAAATGGTGAGGTAATCGGTATCAACTCTGCAAAGATCAACAGCTCGGCAGTAGAGGGTATGGGATTTGCGATTCCGATTTCTGATGCAAGTGATGTTATCCAGAATCTGATGAATAAAGAGACAAGAAGCAAGGTTTCAGATGAAGAAAGAGGATATCTTGGAATCAAGGGATACGATGTATCTGAAGAAGGTGCACAGATGTACAATATGCCGACCGGTGTTTATGTCAAAGAAGTTATGAGTGGTGGCGGAGCTGAGAAAGCCGGTCTTACAAAAGGATCGATCATTACTGGCTTTGAGGGAAGTTCCATCAGTGGTATGAGTTCTCTCCAGGAACAGCTTCAGTATTATAAAGCAGGAGAAGAGGTAACGCTTACCGTACAGATCCCGGATAAGAATGGTGAATATACAGAAAAAGATATCAAGGTTACATTTGGTAAAAATTCATAAAATGGTGTGAATACGCCGTTTTATGGGAGTATGATGTGTTCGAGGATTGCGGGAATTGCATAGCAATGGAGCAATCCGGTTACATTATAAAATACTAAAGAAAGATGCCGTCAGATCAGAAATGGTCTGGCGGCATTATTGATGTTACGACCTGTTTGAAACGGAAACGGGCATCAGATTATACCGGATGCAAAAGTCAGAACCCTTTTTAAAAAATTACCATACAATAATATTGCAGATATAAGAAAGGGGAGCCAAAACAATGCAAAATTGCAGAAATAATAATCCATATATGAGACGTGCAAATTGTGGATGTGGCAATAATAACAATAGCTGTAATAGTAATTCATGTATGGCGAACAATGATGGAAGAAATCTATCGATGTCAGCACCTGTTTACCGAGAACGATCTGGATGTAGCGACCGGGACGATGCGTTGGATGGAATGTCGATCGCAATGGCTTATGTGCCATGGCAGAGTTGGAGACACATTTACGAAGCCGGAAAAGGATTCCACAGAGGAACCATATTCGAAGAGCTTGATCTTCCGTTTAAGGGGAAAGGAGGATGTAACGCATGAATGAAATGCCAAATTCCAAACCTTGTAGAAAAGATCTCCTGATGCAGATTGGTCATGCGAGCTTTGCGGTAGATGATGTGAAGCTTTATCTGGACACTCATCCTCGTGATCAGGAAGCGCTGGACTTTTTTTATGAATATAATAAAAAAAGGAACCAGTTGTTGAAAGAATATGCAAAATATTATGGACCACTCACAGTAGATACCGCTGTTCCTTCCTGCTCAGACAGATGGAACTGGATCAATGAGCCATGGCCGTGGCAGGAAGGAGGGTGTTAGTTTATGTGGAATTATGAAAAACGTTTACAATATCCCGTAAAAATTACCCAGACCAATCCGAAGATGGCCCAGGTAATCATCAGTCAGTTCGGTGGACCGGATGGAGAATTAGCTGCGTCCATGCGTTATTTATCACAGAGGTACACCATGCCGTACAAAGAAGTGACAGGAATTTTAACCGATATTGGCACAGAGGAACTTGCCCACATGGAAATGATATGTGCCATTGTTTACCAGCTTACCAAGGATTTATCTCCGGAGGAAATTAAGGCTTCTGGTTTTGATAAATATTATGTGGACCACACACTTGCACTTTGGCCGCAGGCAGCCAGTGGAACACCGTGGACAGCAACTTATTTTCAGTCCAAGGGTGACCCAATTACAGATTTACATGAAGATATGGCTGCGGAACAGAAAGCCAGGACGACGTATGATAACATTTTAAGGCTTGTAAAAGACCCGGAAGTATGTGATCCGATTCGTTTTTTGAGAAAGCGGGAAATTGTACATTACCAAAGATTTGGAGAAAGTTTAAGGATCGTTCAGGATAATCTGAACAGTAAGAACTTTTATGCAATCAATCCGGAGTTTGATACGGATTCAAATAGTAGTTGTGGCAATTAAAACAGCGCGTATGGAAAAACGTCCCCAATTATGAAAATCCGGTTTGATAAAAAAGGTGCGACCTCATAGGCTGCACCTTTTTTAAATGTCAGCCTACTAACGTTATTCTGTATATACCATGCTGATATACGATAATGCATAAGTTCTACCAGTATCTAATAATTAACGAGAGGAATGATCCTGGATATAATCAGCCAGCATCGAAATAAATTCGGATGCGGTCGGTTTGTCAAATACAGGATAACCAAGCAGCGGGCTTAAAATTTTATTGGAATTCTGATTCCAATAACTGTTGATCATTGTACGGATGGCGGCTTCAACACACATGTTGGAAACGCCATACTGCTCACCGACAACGCGGTAAAGATTAGAGGTTACATTCTTCAGGTAAAATTCCTGATCTTTGAGAACGAGGGCGACTGCTGAAGCAAGATAGTTATAACCAGAGTACGTGGAACGAAGACCAGCTTTTCTTAATACATGCCTGACATCATACATAAGAACCTCCTTCCAATATTCATACCGACTATCTAACTATAGAATAAAGGAATTCTATAGATATGTAAATAATTTTGTCCATAACGATATATTTCGTGAGATTTCGATATATTGTGTGAAGCGGATAATGGAAAAATCTGCTTTTTTTTGCTATAATCCTTAATTGGATAGAACAGACAGAATCAATTTCAGGAGTGAAATTTATGAAGATACAATATCAGAAAATAGAAAACGGACTTGAAATTCTCAGGATCTGGCAGGATTCAGGAATCATAAAAGTACCGGAGCAGATAGAGGGAATCCCTGTCATCCGCATTGCTCCATATACATTTTCACTGCATAAAGATGAAGAAGAGAAAAATGCATCTGTTTATCAGACAGAGACAGATGAAGAGGATGATCGTTTTGCGCAGCCGGAAGAACTCTGCTGTGGTGGAATGGTAAGGGAAATCCATCTTCCGTCTACCGTACAGTCAATTGGAAATTATGCGTTTTATGGATGTATGAATCTGAAACTTTTCCATGGGACAGATGCAATCGTGCGGATGGGGAGCGGGGTATTTACCGGATGCCGTCTGGAGAAGGTGGAGATTGATTTTATGGATGGAAATAAGTCCTGTCTTAAGGAAATTCTGACGGAGATCCGGTATCAGATCATTGCAACACTGCGTTATCAGGGAACGGAGACGAAGATCCTGTTTCCGGAATATTACGCAGATGCGGTGGAAAATACGCCGGCGCGGATCGTGGAGACGCATTATTATGGTTCCGGTGGAGAGTACAGAGAGTGCTTTTACCGGCGGGAACTGGATTATGGAAAATACGACCGGCTGTTTGCACTTTCTGAAGCAAGAGATTCGGAAGAGGCAATTTTCAGTGTGGCTCTGACGCGTCTGCGATATCCGTGGAAGCTGGAAGATGCGGCAAAGCTGCGCTATGAAAATTATGTAAAGGCGCATATGGAAGGAATTGGAGAAAGCTGTATCCATGCGGTGAAAGAAAGACGCGAAATCGCCGCCGGAGATCCGCAGGAGGTTCTGCTTTTTTGCTGCAGAGAGCATTATTTTGATGAACAAGCGTTGGGAAAAACGATTACTTATGCGGCAGATGCAGGACAGACCGAGATTTCAGCTATTTTGATGGACGAGCGTTACCGTAGTTTTCCAAAAAAGAAGAAAAAGTTTGTATTGTAAAAGAAGGTGGAAAGATTGGAAGAAATGTCATTAGAACAGGGGCTGGAAGAAATCGGACATAAAATACTGGTTCTGACGAGGAACGAACTGTATATGAAGATGAGATTTATGGATGTGGCGCTTTCGTCGTTTTATTATGTACAGGATTTTTCAGTAGACCTTCTTGCTACAGACGGAGAGACAATGTATTTTAACGGGCAGATGCTGGGAGGTGAGTACAGGCAGAACCGGATCGAGGTAAACCGCGCCTATCTACATCTGGTTCTGCACTGCATTTTCCGACATGTATTTCGCAGAAATGGACGGGAAGAGCTTGTATGGAACCTGGCGGCGGATATTGCGGTAGAATCTGTGATTGACGACTGGAACCTCCAGAATATACGAAAAAGCCAGTCCTGGATCAGACAGAGAACCTACCGGGATCTGAAAGAGGAAATCAAGGTATTTACAGCGGAAAAAATTTATGGAGTACTGGTAAGATGGAAGCTTTCGGACAGAGAGATGGAGCGCATGGCCCGGGAATTTACCGTGGATGATCACAAGTACTGGGCAAAAGATGAAGATGATGAAAAACAAAGCGAAATGAACCAGAGGTGGCAGGATATCAGCGAGAAAATGCAGACCGATATGGAAACTTTTTCGAAAGAAGCAGCATCAAATACCGGGCATTTTCTGGATCAGGTCCGGGTAGAGAACCGACAGCGATATGACTACCGCAGCTTTTTGCATAAATTTGCTGTACTGAAGGAAGAGGTTACCGTGGATGATGACAGCTTTGATTATGTATTTTACAGTTATGGACTGCGCCTTTATGGAAATATGCCTCTGATCGAGCCACAGGAATGGAAAGAAGTGAAAAAAGTGGAGGATTTTGCAATCGTGATCGATACGTCCATGTCCTGTTCAGGAGATCTGGTAAAAAAATTCCTGGAGGAGACCTATGGCATTTTAAGTGAAGCAGGGAGCTTTTTTCAGAGAGTCAATATCCACATTATACAATGTGATGACCAGGTGCAGTCGGACAGGAAGATTACCTGTAAAGAAGAATTACAGGAATATATGGAAAAGCTGGATCTTGCCGGGGAAGGTGGAACGGATTTCAGGCCGGCGTTTGCCTATATTGATGAGCTGATCGCGACGCATCGGTTCACTGAACTGAAGGGTGTGATCTATTTTACCGATGGACAGGGGATTTATCCGCAGAAAATGCCTCTGTACCAGACCGCGTTTGTATTTATGGACGACGGGGCAGAAGAACAGGAAGTTCCGCCGTGGGCGATGAAACTGGTTCTGGATGAAGAAGATTTGAGAGGAGTGAGAAATAGATGAATATTAAACGTGCAAAACAGGAAATCAAGGATGCGGTGCAGGCATACCTGATGAAGGATGAATATGGAGAATATCAGATTCCGGCAATCCATCAGAGACCGATCCTTCTGATGGGACCTCCGGGAATTGGAAAAACACAGATCATGGAGCAGATTTCAAGGGAATGTGAGATCGGACTGGTTGCGTATACGATCACGCACCATACCAGACAGAGTGCGATCGGGCTTCCGTTTATTCAGACAAAGATCTACGGTGGAAAAGAGTATTCGGTAACCGAGTATACGATGAGTGAGATCATTGCTGCTGTATATGAAAAGATAGAGCAGAGCGGCATGAAAGAGGGAATCCTGTTTATCGATGAGATCAACTGTGTTTCAGAGACGTTGGCGCCGACTATGCTGCAGTTTTTACAGTGCAAGATGTTTGGTAATCAGAGTGTGCCGGAGGGATGGATCATTGTGGCGGCAGGGAATCCGCCGGAATATAATAAGTCGGTGCGGGAATTTGATGTGGTGACACTGGACCGGATCAAGCGGATCGATGTGGAAGCTGATTTTGATGTCTGGAAGGAATATGCGTATCAGGTTGGAATCCATCCTGCAGTGCTTTCTTATCTGGAACTTCGAAAAGAGAATTTCTATCGTATGGAAAATACAGTAGATGGAAAAATGTTTGTCACAGCCAGAGGATGGGAAGACCTGTCAAGGTTGATCCTGGTTTATGAAAAGCTTGGTAAAGAGGTGGATCGTGAGGTTGTGCATCAGTACCTCCAGCACTGGAAGACAGCGAAGGATTTTGCAAATTATCTGGAGCTTTACCGAAAGTATCAGAAGGAGTATGGACTGGAGCGGATCCTTGCAGGATATTATGAAAAAGATACCTTAGAACGTTTGAAATTTGCGTCGTTTGATGAGCGACTGAGTGTGGTAAATCTCCTGGTCGGAAAGATGGCAGAACTTTTTAAAGAAGAATATGAGATGGAAAAATTTGTGGAGGGACTGTTTGCTCAGCTGTGTGCTTATAAAGAGGAATTGCAAAAGGAAGGTGCAGTTCCGGGAGAGGTCCTTGCTGCGAAAATTCAGTCTCTTAGGCGGGAAGTTGAACAGAAGAAGGCCGCCGGACAGCTTACAAAGGCGGAAATGCACCGTATGGAGCGTATTTTATGCAAATTGGAAGAATACCGGAAAGCTCCGGAATTTGAGTCTGTAAAGGCCACATTTGACAGCGAAGAAGAGCAGAGAGAGCAAATGGCAGATAAGACACTGGAAACGCTGAATCACTGCTTTGAATTCCTGGAATCTGCTTTCGGCGAGAGCCAGGAAATGGCAGTATTTGTCACGGAACTCAACAGTAATGTGTACAGCATTGCGTTCCTGCGGGAAAATGACTGTGCGATGTATTACAAATACAACAAAGGTTTACTTTTGGATGAACGCCGTGAAGAAATCCTGGAACAGATGGATGCCGTGGAAAATGTAGTGGAAAGAGGACTGGTTGAAGATTAAAGAGCAAGAACTGACAGAATAAGAACGACTGTGCCTGTGGTATCATATAATGATAGAAAGCAGAAGAAATGGGAATGAAATTCATGCCAGATCTGCAATTTTGTAAGGAACTTCCCGAAATAAAACCGGGGGAGTATCGCCTGAAATATGATCTCACTTTGCGCGCGTCTCCCGGTCTTGGAACTGCGTTGTGCCGGGGAAACTATCACCGGGAGAGCTGCCTGAAAGCGGAAAGTAAGGTGTATATCTGCCAAATCAGATATTTGAGCAGATCTGTATGGGGATTGATAGAGAATACGGGGTGGATATGCCTTTATATGAATCATAAATGGCTGATAACTACTATAGCATAATTATAAAAATGACATTTTATGCCTGACGAGCCTGTTGGAGTGAAACTTACATTTCATGTAGATAACCCCCTTTTTTCATGTTAAAATGTAAAGCACATATTCCGAGGAGATTGAAGCATATGGACGAAAAATTCTATTCAGCTTTTTGAAGATAGAAAATACGTACTGCATGGGATGAAGAACAGGAAGAATGGTATTTTTCTGTTCAAGATGTTCAGAAAAAGGACGCTGATAATTTCATATCAACGTCCTTTAAATCTGTCAGTATTGAGATATACAATTATTTATTATTTACCTCAAGATTCTTCATCGCACGAACCTTCAGCGGAAGTCCGAACAGAGTGATGAATCCGCTTGCATCATGATGATCGTACATATCACCAGTTGTGAAGCTTGCCAGAGATTCATTGTAAAGTGAGTATGGAGAAGTAGTTCCGGCTTTAATGATATTTCCTTTGTAAAGTCTGAATTTAACTTCACCTGTAACATATTTCTGGGTAGATTTTACGAAAGCACGAAGAGCTTCACAAAGTGGTGTGAACCATTTTCCTTCGTATACAACCTGAGCGAGTTTGTTGCCAAGATCTTTCTTAACTTCCATGGTAGCACGGTCGATAACCAGTTCTTCAAGCTGTTTGTGAGCTTCCATCAGGATTGTTCCACCAGGAGTTTCATAAACACCACGGGATTTCATACCAACAACACGGTTCTCAACGATATCAACGATACCGATACCATGCTTGCCGCCAAGTTCGTTGAGTTTGCGGATGATATCAGAAACCTTCATGGCTTCGCCGTTGATTGTCTTCGGAACACCTTCTTCAAATGTCATAGTTACATATTCATCTTCATCCGGTGCATTTTCCGGTGTATTTCCAAGAACAAGAAGATCAGCGTAATTTGGTTCGCAGGATGGATCTTCAAGTTCCAGTCCTTCGTGGCTGATGTGCCATAAGTTACGGTCACGGCTATAGCTGTGGCTTGCGTCAAACGGAAGATCGATTCCGTGAGCTTTACAGTAAGCGATCTCATCGTCACGTGACTGAAGTGTCCACAGATCTGTCATTCTCCAAGGAGCGATGATCTTAAGATCCGGGGCAAGAGCCATGATAGAAAGCTCGAAACGGATCTGGTCATTTCCTTTTCCGGTAGCACCGTGGCAGATAGCAGTAGCACCTTCTTTTCTTGCTACTTCAACAAGTCTCTTGGAGATTGCCGGACGAGCCATAGAAGTTCCGAGAAGGTATGCATTTTCGTAAACAGCATTTGCCTGTACACATGGCATAATATAGTTGTCACAGAAATCATCAGTGATATCTTCGATGTATAATTTAGAAGCACCTGCGAGTTTTGCTCTTTCATCAAGACCATCCAGCTCTTCGCCCTGTCCGCAGTCGATACAGCAGCAGATTACTTCATAATCAAATGTCTCCTTTAACCAAGGGATCAGTGTGGTAGTATCAAGACCACCAGAATATGCAAGAACTACTTTTTCTTTCATTGTATATAAACCTCCTAAAAATTTTCTTTTGTATTCAATTCACAACCCACTATACACCATTTTTTATATTTATGCAATAATAAAATGAAAAAACTTTTAAAAATGTTATTTTTATGCAAATAAAAGTAAAAATATACATAAAATATGCATAATTATGTATAAAAAAGGAAAGAGAGTAATAAGAAAAAAGAAGGATAGAAGAAGATTAAACAGAAAATATAAAGATAAATCAGGAAAATACTTGACATTTGTACAAAAATCCGTAAAATATAACAAAAAGTAACAAGGTAACACGCTAAAGGAAGAAAGGGACCGGCGAGATGAGTGATATGCATAAAATGAATAAGAATAACATATTTGATTTCGTTCTGACATTGCCGGCAGAAGGCAGTGTATTTTTCATTCCTACATTCCCGCATCGACCGTGTCCTTCAAGGGCACAGAACAGAAAATTCAATATTGCAGATCAGGGAATGCGTGTATCCAATATATACAGCTCAAAATGTTCATTTCGGATGGAATGAAAAAGTGATAGGTTTTGTTCAGTCATTGAAGTATTATGATTCGGTAGTGAAAAAAGAAGCAGAAAAAGGTATCGCCGCATACTCTTTTTCTGCTTCTTTTATTTATACCTACTAAGAATATGAATTGAAAAGAGGAAAAACGAAATGGAATTAAGAGCCACCTTAAAGGAAAAGAAACGAATCGTCATCAAAGTGGGAACCTCCACTGTCACCTATGCAAAAAACGGTAACATCAATCTGGAAAAACTGGAGAAATTTGTCCGTGTACTGATCAATCTCAGAAACCGTGGAAAAGAGATAATCGTAGTATCTTCCGGTGCAGTCGGTATCGGAAAAAATGTCCTTGGAATCAGTGAGAAGCCGGCTGGTTCTGTCAAACAGGCATGTGCAGCAGTAGGGCAGGGGCGCCTGATGATGATCTACGAGAAATTTTTTGCGGAATACAGTCAGATCACCGCACAAGTGCTGCTGACGAAAGAATCTGTCTACAGCAAGACATGCCGTATCCATGCGAGAGAAACATTTGAAGAACTTCTGGCAATGAATGTGGTTCCAATCGTCAATGCAAATGATGCTATTTCCGTGGATGAGGACAGCTATGGAAATTTTGGTGATAATGATACTATGTCTGCGGATGTGGCGGCGTTGGTGGGGGCGGATCTTTTGATCATGATGTCAGATATCGAGGGACTTTATACGGATGATCCAAGAACCAATCCGGCAGCAAGATTTGTGCATACCGTGAACCGGATTGATGAAGAACTGGAGAAGATGGGAAAAGGAGCCGGAAGCGCAGTCGGAACCGGCGGCATGGCGACAAAGATCGAGGCAGCCAAGATTGCAACAGAAGCGGGAGCAGATATGGTGATCGCAAATGGCGATAATATTTATGCAATTAATGATATTATGGCAGGAAAGAAAGTCGGTACGCTGTTTCTTGCAAAGAATCACCGCTATGACGGGGAAAATGAGCTTGGACCGGAAAGAGATGCGTACAGGATGGAGCGGAGACTGAAAAGAAATATACAGTATCGGATGGCTGTGGAAAAGTAGAGGTGAATGAGATGGAACAGAGAGCAGAGAAAAAAATCTATATGGAAAAGCTTGGAAAGCGTGCAGTCAGTGCAAAAGAAACGGTCGCATTTTTAAATGTAATTCAAAGACAGGAAGGGCTCATCCTGGCGGCAGATGCGCTGGTGGCACAACAGGCATATATAATAGAAGAAAACCAAAAGGATATTATGCTTGCAAGAAAAAATAAGATGACAGAGCCACTGATCGACCGGCTTCTTCTAAATGAAAACAGAATCCGGAAAATGGCAGAAGGACTTAGGGAGATTGCAGCACTTCCGGATATTTTGGGAGAGATCATTTCCATGAAAACAAGGCCAAACGGACTGCGGATCGGAGAAAAACGAGTTCCGCTTGGTGTTGTCGGAATCATTTATGAAGCCCGTCCGAATGTGACTGCAGATGCCTTTGGACTCTGCTTTAAGACCGGAAATGTCGCCGTTTTAAAAGGAGGAAGTGCAGCAGCAAATTCCTGCAGGGCTATAGCAGAGGTGATCCGTGGGGCACTTGCGAAAAAGGGAATGGAACCGGATGCGCTGATTCTGGTTGAAGATACCAGCCGGGAGTCGGCTATGGAAATGATGCGGATGAAGGACTATCTGGATGTACTGATCCCAAGAGGAGGTGCTTCACTGATTGCATCTGTGGCGGAGAACAGTACGGTTCCGGTGATTGAGACTGGGACGGGGAACTGCCATATTTATGTGGATGAATTTGCTGATGTCCAGATGGCAGCGGAGATTATCGAGAATGCAAAGACGCAGAGGCTTGGTGTATGCAATGCATGTGAATCCTTAGTGATTCATGAGAAAATTGCAGAGGAGGTGCTTCCGGTGATCTGTGACCGGCTTTCGGCAAAAGGGGTAGAGATCCGGGGAGATGAAGTGGCAAGGCAGATTGATGAGCGGATCGCTTGGGCACAGGAAAGCGACTGGGGACAGGAATATCTGAATGCGATTATTTCTGTAAAAATTGTTCCAGCTATCTGTGATGCCGTCCGGCACATCAACAAATGGAACACCGGGCATTCCGAGACGATTATCACGAAGGATTATGCAAATGCACTGTATTTTCAGGAGAGGGTAGATGCGGCGGCAGTGTATGTCAATGCGTCAACCAGATTTACTGACGGAAACGAATTTGGATTCGGGGCGGAAATCGGAATCAGTACCCAGAAGCTTCATGCCCGCGGACCGATGGGGCAGGAAGCCCTTACCACGAAAAAGTATGTGATTTTTGGAAATGGACAAATTCGCGGATAAGAAGATTGACAGGAAAAAATCTCCATTTTATAATTTGAATGGTACAAAAGTTAAGGAATTTTGTTTTTATTTTTAAGATGTTGGGGTCCAAAGGTATTTTGACCCCTTTGATACCAGATTGCTACGTGCTTTGCACTCTCGCAATCCTCAAAAACATAGGTATCAGGACGGATGAAAAAGGGGAAGAATGAAAAATGCTGTATGTAAGCTACTATGATTCGCCGATCGGGAAAATTACGCTTGGAGCACGGGAAGATGTACTTGTCGGTGCATGGTTTGAAGGACAGAAATACTATATGGACAAGATTATAGAAGATTTTGAGGAGAAGAAAGACTTGCCGGTACTGGATCAGGCAGAGTACTGGCTGAATCGGTATTTTGCAGGGCAGGATCCGGATCCGGAAGAACTTCCTCTTGCACCTGCAGGAAGTGATTTCCGAAAAGAAGTATGGAAGATTATCGCAAAAATCCCATATGGATGTACCATTACTTATGGAAAGATCGCAAAGATCCTTGCAGTAAAACGGGGCGCGAAAAGTATCTCGCCGCAGGCAGTCGGCGGTGCGGTCGGACATAATCCGATCTCTGTGATTATTCCCTGTCACCGGGTCATCGGAAGCGACGGAAGCCTGACCGGATATGCCGGTGGACTTGAAAAGAAAGAATGGCTGCTTGCACATGAAGAAGCGCATATCAGATAAGTGATCATCAAAAATGGTGGCTCGTAGTGAGTCACCATTTTTGATGATTTGGAGAAATCCGTAAGAGTCCGATCCTGCATTCTATTTTCCGGATTTTTCACATAACCATCGGTAAGCAATGATGCAGATGATCACAGACAATAAGGAGCCGGTAGCGGTTGCGAGTCCCATCGGAAACAGTGTATGCGGGAAAATTTTTGAAGTCAGATAAACACCCGGAATACGCACGCACAAAATAGCGATCAGGTTATGTAAAAATGAAATTCCAGATTTTCCGCATGCACAGAAGTATCCGCTGAAACTGAAATGAACGCCGGCAAAAATACAATCCCAGATATATCCGCGAATGTACTGTGCGCCGAGAAGAATAACGGCTGCGTCTGCAGTGAAAAGTCCGACAACCGGAGCTGCGATAAACTGGATCAATATAGAGACGACCAGGCCAAATCCAATGGCGATCATCATGGCATAGCGAAGCGTCTGCTTTGCACGGTCATACTTTCCGGCGCCGATATTCTGAGCTGCGAGTGCAGAAACAGTCGAAAGCATGGAAGACGGAACCAGAAACAGAAAGCTGATGATTTTTTCCACAATGCCGACAGCAGCGGCTGCGTTCAGTCCGCGCCGGTTGGCAATGATCGTAATAACAATGAAAGCAATCTGAATAAATCCGTCCTGAAGCGCTACCGGAATCCCAATATTCAGAATTTTGCCAAGCGGTTTTTTCTGTGGGCGGAAACAGTCTCCGGAAAGAGAAAGTCCGGTCTGCTTACGTTTAATGGCAATCAGTGCAAACAGAACACTGCACGCTTGGGAAAGTGTTGTGCCAAGCGCAGCACCGGAAGCTCCCAGATGGAAAAATCCGATAAACAGATAATCCAGTATAATATTCACCGCACATGCAACTGCGATGAAATACATCGGACTTTTAGAATCCCCCAGTCCGCGGAAAATCGAACTGATCACATTATACGCCGTAATAAAAGGAATCCCGAGAAAACAGATCGTCAGATAAGCTGTTGTCCCGGAAACAGCCTCCGCAGGCGTAGACATCACCGAAACAATTGGCTTTACAAAAAACAGAAGCAAAACCGCCAGCACCAGAGAAATCCCCATAAACAAAGTCACCGTATTTCCCACAAACACAGAAGCCCTTTTCTTATCGCCCGCTCCAATAGACTGCCCGATTGAAACCGTAGCCCCCATCGCAAGCCCCACGATCATCACCGTCAACATATGCATCACCTGGCTCCCAATCGAAACAGCTGTTGTACTGGCAACCCCATCAAACTGCCCAACAATAAAAAGATCCGCCATCCCATAAAGCGTCTGCAAAAAATAAGATAAAAAATAAGGCAGCGAAAAATAAATCACATTCTGAAAAACACTCCCCGAAGTAAGATCCCGTTCCATAAAATAACAACTCCTTTACAATCACTTCCTTAATACTAACTGAATTTTCCTAAAATAGTCAATAAAAAGAATACAGACCTAATGCATCTTATAATAATAAAAATGCATAATAATGCATAAAAATAAATATAAATGCATAAAAATAAGAAATTATACATAAAAATACACAGAAATATGCATAAAAATCAAAAAAACCACTTGCTTTCCCAAATAAAACCATGTATACTAAACTAATCGGAAAATGTTCCCATTCGTCAGTGCACAGCTCCTGCGCGAAATATCTTTGCTAAGCAACCCCTCGAAAACGCCGGCACTTGGCAAGGCGAGCGTAAGCAAAGCCGAGCCTAGTACCGCTGCGTTTGAGACGCGCCGAAGAAATATCCACTGGATATTTCTTTAGGCATGCATGGCAAGCGCAAGCGCGGTTGCGTGCAAACATATTTCGCGCAGGAGCGTCCCCGCACCAATCAAAAAAACATTCCCCCAATTCCCGCGAACCCCTTTACAATAGGGAGTAATGGGTTTATAGTATTTATGATTATGCCTATCTATACACAAATACGGCATTTACGAAAGGATGGTTTACATGATTAAAGCAGGAATCATCGGTTCTACCGGTTACGCCGGAGGAGAACTGGTTCGCATTTTAACAGGACATAAAGACGTAGAAATTAAATGGTTTGGCTCAAGAAGCTATATCGATAAGAAATATGCAGATGTATACCGCAATATGTTTCAGATCGTAGATGCGGTATGTTTAGATGATAATATGGAACAACTTGCAGATCAGGTAGATGTGATTTTCACAGCAACTCCACAGGGACTGTGCGCATCATTAGTTAATGAAGAAATCTTATCAAAGGTTAAGATCATCGACCTGAGCGCAGATTTCCGTATCAAAGATGTCAAGACTTACGAAAAATGGTACGGTATTGAGCACAAGAGCCCGCAGTTTATCGAAGAAGCAGTTTACGGACTGTGTGAAGTGAACAGAGAAGATATCAAAGGCGCAAGACTGATCGCCAATCCTGGATGCTATACAACATGCTCCATCCTGACTGCTTATCCGCTGGCAAAAGAAGGACTGATCGATATGGATACGCTGATCATTGATGCCAAGTCCGGAACATCCGGAGCAGGAAGAGGGGCAAAGGTTCCGAACCTGTACTGTGAAGTCAATGAGAATATGAAAGCATACGGTGTGGCAACACACAGACATACACCGGAGATCGAGGAACAGCTTGGATATGCGAGCGGCAAAGAGGTTGTGATCAACTTTACACCGCATCTGGTTCCGATGAACAGAGGAATCCTGGCAACAGAGTACGCGAAGCTTACAAAGGATGTTACCTGGGAAGAAGTAAAAGCAGTTTACGATAAATACTATGCAAATGAAAAATTTGTCCGTGTTCTGGAGAAAGATGTTTACCCGGAAACAAAATGGGTAGAAGGAAGCAATTATGTCGATATCGGATTTAAGATCGATCCGAGAACAAACCGTATCATTATGATGGGTGCGATCGACAACCTGGTAAAAGGTGCGGCAGGACAGGCTGTACAGAACATGAACCTGATCTTTGGACTTCCGGAAAGTGAAGGTCTTGATCTGGTTCCGATGTTCCCGTAGAACACGGCAGAAAAAGAAAAGGAATGGAAAATATATGACAACAATTATTCGTGCGATGACAGTAGAAGATTATGACCAGCTTCATGCACTTTGGATGCGGATCAAAGGATTTGGAATCCGGAGCATAGATGATTCAAAAGAAGGCGTGGAACGATTCCTGAAAAGGAATCCGACAACCAGTGTGATCGCCGAAATAGACGGAAAAGTAGTAGGAGGAATCCTCTGCGGACACGACGGAAGAACCGGATGTTTTTATCATGTATGTGTAGATCCGGCGTACCGCTGTCATGGGATCGGAAAGAGCATGGTTGCCTATGCAATGTCAGCTCTGAAAGAGGAACATATCAACAAGATCACACTGATCGCATTTACCAAGAATGATATCGGCAATACGTTCTGGAATACGATCGGATGGACCAAGAGACCGGATGTCAACTACTATGAGTTTGTTTTAAATGAGGAAAATATTACAGCATTTATCGAAGAGGGCTAAAGGAGGCTATATACGATGAAGATTATCGAAGGCGGTGTGACCGCAGCAAAAGGATTTGAGGCAGCATCAACAGCAGCAAAGATCAAATATCAGGACAGAACCGACATGGCAATGATCTACAGCCAGGTTCCATGTGAATGTGCAGGAACATTTACTACAAACGTTGTAAAGGCAGCATGCGTAAAATGGGATCAGCAGGTTGTAAAGAGCGGTGCGAAAGCACAGGCTGTGATCGTCAATTCCGGAATTGCCAATGCATGTACCGGTGCGGAAGGATTTGGCTACTGCAAGGACACAGCAGATGCGGCAGCAGAAGCTCTTGGAATTAATGCAGACGGTGTATTGATCGGATCGACCGGTGTCATCGGAAAGCAGCTTCCAATTGATCGCATCGTGGCAGGGGTAAAGGCTCTTGCTGAAAAGAAAAATGATACACTGGCAAACGGAACTGAGGCAGCAAAAGCAATCATGACGACTGATACCTGTGAAAAACAGATCGCAGTAGAAATCGAGGTTGCCGGAAAGACCGTTACCATCGGTGGTATGGCAAAAGGATCTGGTATGATCCATCCGAATATGTGCACCATGCTCAGCTTTATCACAACAGATGCAGCAATCACAAAAGAGGCACTTCAGAAAGCCCTCAGTGATGATGTCAATGATACATACAATATGATTTCCGTAGACGGAGATACTTCTACAAATGATTCTGTAGTTCTTCTTGCAAACGGAATGGCTGAAAATGAAGTGATCACGGTAGACAGTGAAAGCTATAAGACCTTTGCGGAAGCATTGCATGAGATCAACGAATACCTTGCAAAGAAGATCGCAGGGGACGGAGAAGGAGCAACTGCTTTATTTGAAGTAACTGTAGTTGGCGCAGATACAAAAGAGACTGCAAAGACACTTGCAAAATCAATCGTATGCTCAAATCTTACCAAGACAGCAATTGCAGGACATGATGCAAACTGGGGAAGAATCCTCTGTGCAATGGGATATTCCGGAGCACAGTTTGACCCGGAAAAGGTGGATCTGTTCTTCGAGAGCAAGGCAGGAAAGATCCAGATCATCGAAAATGGTACAGCGGTAGATTACAGTGAAGAAAAAGCAACGGAGATTCTCTCACAGGAAGAAGTAAAAGCAGTTGCTGATGTGAAGATGGGAAGCGAAAGCGCAACCGCATGGGGATGTGACCTGACTCACGGATATATTGACATCAATGCAGATTACAGAAGCTAGGAGGTAAGCAAAATGGATCAGGATATGCAGCAGTATCTGGACAAAGCAGAAGTTCTGATTGAGGCGCTTACTTATATTCAGCGTTTCAACCGTAAGATCATCGTTGTAAAATACGGTGGAAGTGCAATGCTGGACGAAGAACTCCAGAAAAATGTCATCAAGGATGTTACATTCTTGAAATTGGTTGGATTCAAACCGATCATCGTTCACGGCGGTGGAAAAGAGATCAGTAAATGGGTAAGTAAAGCCGGAATGGAGCCGAAATTCATCGACGGACTTCGTGTGACGGACGCAGAGACCATGGAAATTGCAGAGATGGTACTGAACAAGGTTAATAAAAATCTGGTTCGTATGGTCGAAGAACTTGGTGTCCGTGCTATCGGTGTCAGTGGAAAAGACGGCGGACTTTTAAGAGTTGATAAAAAGCTTTCCATGACAGGACAGGACGTTGGATTTGTAGGAGATATCAAGAAGGTCAATGCAGAGGTTCTTCTGGATCTTCTGGATAAAGATTTTCTCCCGATCGTATGCCCGGTCGGAATTGATGATGATTACAACACTTATAATATCAATGCGGATGATGCAGCTTATTCGATCGCAAAAGCGGTTCATGCTGAGAAGCTTGCGTTCCTCTCTGATATTGAAGGGGTATACAGAGACTACGAGGATAAATCTTCTCTGATCACAGCTCTTACTGTAGATCAGGCGAATGAACTGATCGAAAGCGGAGCAATTTCCGGAGGAATGATCCCGAAACTGCAGAACTGTGTAGGAGCGATTGAAAACGGAGTGTCCAGAGTCCATATTCTGGATGGAAGAATTCCGCACTGCCTGCTTCTTGAGATTTTCACGAAGAAGGGTATTGGAACTGCAATTTTAAGAAACGGTGAAGAAGATTAAAGGGAAGATGAAGAAAGAAGGTAATTCTTATGACAAATCAGTATATGCAGGAAGAGGACGACGCGATTTTAAAAACTTATAACCGTTATCCGGTTGTATTGGACCATGGAGACGGCGCATACCTCTATGATCCGGAAGGAAAGAAATATCTGGATTTCTCAGCAGGATATGCAGTATCTTCTCTGGGATATAACAACAAGGAATTTAATGATGCATTAAAGGCTCAGATTGACAAGATGATCCATACATCAAACCTGTATTATAATACAACCTGCGGTAAAGCAGGAGAAGATCTGAAAAAGATCACCGGTATGTACAAGGTATTCTTCACAAACAGTGGTGGAGAAGCAATCGAAGGTGCGATCAAAACTGCAAGAAAATATGCGTACACAAAAAAAACCGGACGTTATGAATTTATTGCAATGGAGAATTCATTCCACGGCAGAAGTATGGGTGCAGTTGCACTTACCGGACACAAAGAATACAGAGAGCCATTTGAACCGGTTATGCCTGGTGTACATTTTGCAATCTACAATGATCTTGACAGTGTAAAAGCACTGGTAAATGATAAGACCTGCGCGATCATTCTGGAAACAATCCAGGGCGAAGGCGGAATCAACGCAGCGACAAAAGAATTTATGCAGGGAATCCGTAAGATATGTGATGAGAACGGAATCCTGATGATCTGCGATGAAGTACAGTGTGGTATGGGACGAAGCGGTGCATGGTTTGCATGGCAGCAGATGGGAATCACACCGGATATCATGACAATGGCGAAAGCTATCGGAAGCGGTGTTCCGGTCGGCGCATTTGCGATGACAAAAGAAGTTGCAGATAATTCGCTGGTACCGGGAGATCACGGAACTACATATGGTGGAAACCCACTTTGCTGTGCAGCGGTCAGCAAGACTATTGAGATCTTTGAAAAAGAGCATATGCTCGATCATGTCAATGAAATCGCACCATATCTGACACAGAAACTGCAGGAAATCGTGGATACCTGCGATGCAGCCGTTAAAGTAAAGGGAAGAGGATTGATCCAGGGACTTCAGATCACCAAGCCGCTGGGTGAAGTGACAGCCAAAGCGTTGGAAGAAGGACTTCTGATCATCGGAGCTGGAACAGATGTGATCCGAATGATCCCACCGCTTGTTATCGGTAAAGAACAGGTAGATGAGATGGCAGAGATCCTGAAAAAAGCACTTGCATAAAGTCGGTGCCTGATAAAAATAAGAGAATAAAAGAGCCGGTCATCGGATATACTTTCAGAAGAAAAGGAGGTATGAAAGATGACCGGATTTTTTATTGCCCTGCTGTCGGGAGCGCTGATGAGTGTGCAGGGGGTATTTAACACACAGGTAACAAAGACGACAGGAATGTGGGTGAGCAATGCCTGGGTGCAGCTTAGTGCATTTGCCATCTGCCTGGTAATGTGGCTGATCATGGGAAGGGACAGTATTGCCACGATAGGAGAGGTGCAGCCTAAATATATGCTGCTTGGCGGTGTGATCGGAGCAGGGATCACCTGGACCGTGATCAAAAGTATGGCGCAGCTCGGGCCTGCAAAGGCGGCACTTCTGATCGTTATGTCTCAGCTTATTGTGGCGTATCTGATTGAACTGGTGGGATTATTTGGTGTGGAAAAAGAGCCATTTTCCTGGAGAAAAGTGATCGGTATGGGGATCGCTCTGATCGGCACGACAATTTTTCAGTGGAAATAGGTTGTCTTTTGGAAAAAAATTCGTTACAATAATCATGTCTTGGAAGTACGAGGGGACATGCTCTGCGGAAAAGGAGTATGTATGCGGAAAAGAAGACGGATTTTATATCAAATATGTGGAATTTTCCTTGGAATCAGCTGTATGCTGTCAGCATGCCATGAAAAAGAAGAGACCTTTACCAGTGTGGCTGCTGCAGAAGCGGATGCCGGGGATAAGAAAAACGAGGCAGAATCAAAGGCTGCCGAAGAAAAGCCGGATAAGGCAAAAGCAGATCCGGGTGGTGAAGAAAAAGAAGGTTCGATCTGGGTGTATGTATGTGGCGAGGTGGCATCACCCGGTGTATATGAACTGCAGGAAGGAGACCGCATCACGCATGCCATAGAAGCAGCGGGAGGTCTGACGGAGGCAGCAGGACAGGTTTATCTGAATCAGGCAGCACATCTGACAGATGGACAAAGGATTTATGTGCCATCCAGAGAAGAAGAACAGACTTTGAAAGAAGAAGGTTCACCATCGGATATGGCAGATGCCGGGATGGGAAAAGACACAGGAATAATAAACCTGAACACCGCGACAAAGGCTGAACTTTTAAGCTTAAGCGGGATTGGCGAGTCCCGCGCGGAAGCAATTATTGCTTATAGAGAGACAAACGGTGGATTCAGGAAGATAGAGGATCTGAAGAAAGTGGACGGGATCAAGGAAGGAATCTTTCAGAAGATCCGGGAGCAGATAACGGTAGAGTAGAGGAGTGCGCAAGATGGGCAGAAAAGTATTGGTAGTAGATGATGAAAAGCTGATCGTGAAAGGACTGAGATTCAGCCTGGAACAGGATGATATGGAAGTTGACTGCGCATACGACGGTGAGGAAGCACTTGAGATGGTAAAAAGAAAAGAGTATGATATGATTCTTCTGGATGTCATGCTTCCAAAATACGATGGATTTGAAGTATGCAGACAGATCCGTGATTTCTCAGATGTACCGGTCATCATGCTCACTGCGAAGGGCGAGGATATGGACAAGATCCTCGGGTTGGAATATGGCGCAGATGATTACATCACAAAGCCGTTCAACATTCTTGAGGTTAAGGCCAGAATGAAGGCAATCATGCGCAGGGTCGCTAAAAAAGACGGGATGAGCGCGAGCGGTAAAGTTGTGGTAAAGGGAGATCTGAAGATCGACTGTGAAAGCCGGAGAGTTTTTTCCGGGGACAGGGAACTGAATCTTACCGCAAAAGAATTTGATCTTCTGGAGCTTCTTGCAATGAATCCGAACAAGGTTTACAGCAGGGAAAGTCTTTTGAATATTGTCTGGGGATATGAGTATCCGGGAGATGCAAGAACGGTAGATGTACATATCAGACGACTGCGCGAGAAGATTGAAGTAAATCCAAGTGATCCGAAATACGTTTACACAAAGTGGGGAGTTGGCTATTATTTCAGGGGTTAAATTTTTTGTACCAAAATTCATAAAAAGTCTGCAAGTGCGGGTAACGGTGATCCTGAGCGTATTTGTCATATTATCCAGTGTGATCCTGATGAATGCGATTCTGCAAAGCTATGATCAGAGAACCGTATCCGTGCGCACAGCAGAGATTCAAAACCAGTGTACGATTCTGAGTAATCAGCTGGTCAATTCTGATTATCTGAAAACGGGAGTTTCTGATGTGATCGATACAGAACTATCACAGTTATCCAATATTTACAATGGAAGAGTGCTTGTTATTGATGATGAATTCCGGATTGTGGAAGATACCTATGATCTGGAGGAGGGAAAGACGATCATTTCCGAGGATGTAGTCAAATGCTTCCGCGGCGAGAAGCCGGCAAGTTATGACAGAAAGAGCCGCTACATTGAAGTGGCAGTCCCGGTCAAAAAAGGGGAAGAGCCGGTAAAAGGAATGATTCTGGTCAGTGTTTCTACAGACAGTCTGCGTGACAATGTAGAGGCATTGCAGTCAAAGGCAAGAATTGCAACGGTTGCAATCAGTATTATCGGGATCTTTTTATCAGCAATCATCGGTATGCTGCTTGTAAGGCCGCTGAAAAGGATGTCTCAATCGATCGAGGAGATGGCAGGAGGCTATGGAGATAATTATCTCCATGAAAATGCTTACGATGAAACGGAACGGATTTCCAATGCATTTAATAAGCTGTGGGACCGCTATAAAGTACTGGATGCATCGAGAGAAGAGTTCGTGGCAAATGTATCCCATGAGTTGAAGACACCGTTGACCTCTATGAAGGTGCTGGCGGATTCACTGCTGATGCAGCCGGATGCACCGACGGAGATTTACCGGGAATTCATGGGTGATTTGTCCGAAGAAATCGAGCGGGAGAATAAGATCATCAATGACCTTCTGGATCTTGTAAAACTAGATAAGAAGGGTGCAAACTTAAATATTAAGAGTCAGGATGTTAATGAACTGGTAGAACGGATTCTCAAAAGATTACAGCCACTTGCGGCAAAAAGTAATATTGAGCTGGTATTTGAGAGTTTTCGTCCGGTGACAGCGGAGATTGATGAGGTAAAGATTGCACTTGTGATCACGAATCTGGTGGAAAATGCGATCAAGTACAATAAAGAGAACGGATGGGTACACGTGTCTTTAAATGCGGATCATAAGTATTTTTATCTGAAGGTTGCGGATTCTGGAATCGGGATTCCGAAAGAAGATACGGATCATATATTCGAGCGATTTTTCCGTGTGGACAAATCCCATTCTCGTGAGATCGGCGGAACCGGTCTTGGGCTTTCGATTGCAAGAAATGCGGTTGTCATGCACCGCGGTGCGATCAAGGTCTACAGTGAACCGGGAGAGGGAACGACATTTACAGTCCGGATCCCGCTTACTTATATCAAGAGGGAAGGATGAGAAGAATGAAAAAAATTTACCAGATCATAAGCATTCTTCTTGCAATGTGTCTTCTTACAAGCATTGTGGGATGCAGAAAAAAGGAGCAGAAAGCAGATGCAAAATACACGATTTACCAGATTAACCAGAGCGGAACGGCGTTGGTTCCGAAGGACTACGATGGAACAGGAAAGTCGGTGGACGAAGAAGTAAAAGGAATGCTGTCTGCGCTGCAGAAGTGTGATGACGAGGTGAAGGCACAGGCGGCATTGCCGAAAAAGGTAAAACTGGAGAGATACACTCTGGAGGATGAAAAGCTGATCCTGTACTATAATGCTGCTTACGGAAAGATGGATACGGTAAGAGAGGTTCTGTGCAGGGCAGCGCTTGTCCGTTCACTGACGCAGATCGATGGAGTGGATCTGGTGATGATCTGTGTAGATGGAACGCCACTTACGGATAAAAAAGGGAATACTTATGGATACCAGCAGGCAGAAGATTTTGTACAGAACACAGGCTCTTCTATTAACTCTTTCCAGGAGATGAAGCTTACGCTGTATTATGCAGATTCATCTGGAGAAAAGCTGCAAAAGGAAGAGGATACGGTGCGGTATAACAGCAATGAGTCGAAGGAACGGGTTGTAGTGGAACAGCTGATGCGAGGACCATCCAATAACAGACTGCTTGCTACCATACCAAAAGGAACAAAGCTGCTGGGTGTGTCGATCAAAGATCATATCTGCTATCTGAATTTTGATGAAGGACTTCGGAACATTGCTCCGGGAGTCAGTCCGGAGACGGTGATCTATTCCATCGTAAATTCAGTGATCGATGGTGGAAATGTCTCTGAAGTACAGATTTCAATCAACGGAGACAGCAGTATTGTATATCAGGAGAGTATAAAGCTGGATGAACCTCTGAGCAGAAACCAGGAAATGATAAAGGAGGATTGATCGGTTGATCAAGCGAAGACTTGGTTTTGCCGGAATACTTCTGGCAGGACTGATTCTGGTACTGTATCTGACAGGGGGAGGAAAGATTTTTGGAAGACTCGGTGTGTCAAGGTGTGAGAAGCTCTGGAAAGAGTCGGAAGAAGTGATGGTGGAAGGAGAGGTTTATCAGAAAACCAGAAAAGAAGAAAAACTGATCCTGTATCTGAAAAAAATACAGATCAGAGAGATGGGGAATGGAAAAGCAGTCGCTGACGAGAGGCTGCTTGTCTATCTGGATGAAAAGGGAAATGGTCCGGAAATCGGACAGCGGATCCTAGTTAAAGGCAATGTGGGATTTTTTGATCCGGCGGCCAATCCGGGCAATTTTGACCAGAAAAATTATTATAAGCAGCAGAATATCCAGGCAGTCTTATGGAAAGGGAAGGTTCTGGAAAAACAGGTGAAAAAGACTTCCTTCCGGGAAAAGCTGTGGCAGTTTAGGAATCGAACCGCAGATGAGATCTGCAGAGAGATGGGAAAGCGTCGAGGGGGTATTTTGTGTGCGGTTCTTCTGGGAGATTCTTTTTATACAGAAGAGAAAGTGAAAGAACTTTACCGGGTGGCAGGGATCGGGCATCTGCTTGCCATATCCGGTGTCTGTTTTCTGTGTTGGGTATTTCTAATAGGCGAAAGAATGCTTAAAA
>OLQX01000131.1_pt1 | contig 91793 bp, 77 predicted proteins | sample 1672581 | NCBI WGS metagenome assembly OLQX01 (sample SAMEA3136701, study PRJEB25190) | human gut metagenome | reverse complement strand
TCCTGTAATGACATTTCTGACAGCAATTGCTGTAATTCATGTATTTCCATAAATACTCCTTATGTTCAATCCGTTTATTTCTAATGTTCATTTCTCCAAAGAGCACCTGAGCTGTTTTTCTGCTTTTTCAATATAATTGTATCATGCAAGCGGCCTTACGGTTCCTTCCGTAATTCCATTTTCATTAAACGCATCGACTCTCACATACACCGTTTCGCCTTCTACCAGCGCTCCAATATTTTGCTCCGGCATAAAGGTCATGCAGCTGTGATACAGCTTGTCCGGTGCAAAACCCCAGAGGACGTTGTATCCGACAGCGTCTGTCTGTGGCTCGATGGTGATGCGCATATCCATAGTTCCGGTCCGCTCTGCCTGGTACTGCGGTGCGGATGGTTTTTCGCCGTTGCCGAGGCCGAAAACACGAAGACCGGAGATGCATGGATTCTGGTTGTACGGCACTTCAAAAACAGTGAGTTTCAGATAACGGATCTGTACACCCTCTTCTTTTACGATGAAATCGTGCGGCAAATTGGTTTCTGCGTCTGATTTATCTGCCAGAACAAAATAGTTTGTTCCATCGGCGGATGCCTCAAGCAGCCATCTGGTCTTATGCTGGCTCGGGTCGATATATCGTTCGCCCTGACGCTCGCCCGGCAGAGGTGCATCGATTTTGTCATCTGCAAAATTGATCTGTACGGCGCGGACATCTTTTACCTCACCAAGATCCATCGAAATCCACTCACCCGGCTGATTTCCGGCTGCGCGCCACCAGGTCTGGATATTTTCATCTGTCGCAAACGACGGTTCTCTGCCTTCTTCCGAGGACGATGCCGTCATTGCTTTCTGATAGCTTAAGAGATACCACTCCGGTTTTGCCCATGGGTCTTCTTTTGCCTGCTCCACCGCCATCGGCCAGTCGCCGAACTGCTGATTACAGAACAGGACACCATCTTTGTCGAAACCTGCCCGCCAGATGCCGACGCGACGCTCCATATCGTGGTTTTTGCTGATCTGCATTGTCGCGGTATGCCACCAGTTTCCATAGCGGTCTTCCATCGTCGAACCGTGGCCTGCACCGCGCAGGAATCCGCCCGGTTTATAGGAATATGGATTGTTCTTTGCCAGACGGAACGGGCCAAGCGGGGAATCACTCTCGTAAACACCGTCACCGTAAACGTTGTATTCCGTTCCCGGGCCGGCATACTGGAGGTAATAGGTTCCGTCATGCTTCGTCATCCATGCGCCCTCGATGAACGGTCTCTGACTGAACATAATTTTGGCAAACCCGATCTGCTCCTCCGTCAGATGATCCGCATCTTTTCCCTGTGCTTTCAGAAATTCTTTGAATTTTTCAACAGCTTCTTCTTCACTCAGCGGCATTTTGGAATGATTTTCTCCGACGCGCTCGTATCCGATTTTTTCCGGCTGACCGTAGATCAGTTCTTTTCTCTCGGTCTTTGGAACCATCGTCTCCGGTTCAAGCTCCACACCCCAGATCGGAGTCACGTTATTGCATCCCCAGTAAAAATAGAGCTTTCCGTCATCATCAAGAAACAGGTTCGGATCCCAGAAATCGAAGGTTCCCGGAATACGCTCAAACGGACCGTTTAAGATATCTTTCGTGCGGTAAAAATCGCAGATCGTGCCACGACGGGATGCGCTGAAATACACGTAATCGCCGACCACGCGCACATCCGGCGCATAGTCATACAGCGGCAGGCTGTCCGGCAGACGGTGGCTCTCCCAGTGAACCATATCCTCCGAAACCCAGACGCTCAACGTCATGGACGCAAAAATATAATACTTTCCCTGAAATAAAATCATCGACGGATCGGCGGCCTCGCGGGAAATCTTGTCCTCACCGCTTCTCATATCCTGAATAAACTGGTAACGGTAATCCATATTTAACGGATTGCAGAAATACTGTTTTTTCATCAAAATTCCTCTTTCCGGACAGTACGTAAAAACCCCTGTTCGTACATCCTTTTTTCTTATGATAGAAAAAGTTTAGCATATCCCGCAAAGAAAGGAAATGTTCTGATTTGACTTTTTTGTTGCACTTTTTGGACTGTTTTTTTGTCTCAGGTATTGGACAAATTCCTGTGTTGGATTTATAATTCGTGTAATTTCAAATTGCAGAAAACAAGATCTGCAAGCCGAGTTTTCAGCATGGATCGAGGTTGGAATGGAATGCGGCGATTTTACCCTGATACTGCAATCAGGAGAGAAACGTGCAAAGATAGATTTGAGTCAATTCACAGAAGAAAAACCGGAACCTTTCCCGATAAACACCGTTTTCGTGCCGAAACAGCTTCTCGCAAATGTACTTCAGGCCGGAAAAGAGTTTTGCCTGGGTGCAAAAAATCTGAACCCCACAACGAAGGATTCTGCAATTGGAAAGGGAATCCAGATGATCGCCAGACAGACACAAGAAGTATTTGCAGACTGTCATGACGGAGATACAAACATCCGGGTCAGCACATGGATTGAAAAGCTGCTGGCTGTAAAAGACAATCTTGAATATGGAATTGTCAGTTCGGAAAGAACGACAAATCGCTGGGCCTATATGGATGAAAAACTTCTTATGATGGATTTCCGTACAGCTTTGGCGCAGAATTTATACCAGCTGAATGTCTTACCGATTGAAGCAAATGGTGCAATATTTGATCCTCATATCCATGATGCAGTACACATCGAAGAGACAGACCGGGTGGAAGAAGACAGAGTTGTCGAGGAAATACAGAAAGGCTACTTCTTCGGTGAAAAACTGTATCGACCGACAAAAGTTATTGTTTCTAAAAATCCCTGTCAAAAGTAATGCTCTGAATGCACTTCAAAAGCACCGGCCAAATGGTCGGTGCTTAAATAATGGTTTCATCATCCTGTCAAAAATAATACTCTGCCATGTGTGTCTTGATATATACGAATCAATTTCTCAAACGCACAGATCATTAACCGATATATAAATTAAGGGTGAAGAGGAGCCTGTTTTTAAAGCTCCTCATTACCCTTGACAAACCCTAAAAGAATTTAACCGAATCAACCAAGTCCTGATAAGCTGCGAAGCAGCTATTCAGTTATGAGCAAGTAACGAAGCGGATTGCGAATATCCGCTTTGGCTTTACAGACTGTTCCACAGTACTCCGGAAAATCTGTTTCTTGCAACTCTCACTCCACAGGACTGATTTTTTATGTCATTTCTGTATTTTTTCCTTCCATTTCTGTATTGTTTTTATGAAGACATGCTCTTTTTGCTTTTCATCTTCCTGTGCCTCATACTTAGATAATAAGGAATTAAGTTCCCTGTCCCATACCGAATAAAATCGAACAGTTTTTACTTCTTCCTGTATCGTTTTGATTTGTTTTTGATCTTGTCTCGAAAGACTCCGCATTCGTTTTTCTAGTTCCTTTTTGTAAATAGAAACCCCTTGCGGAAATCTTATATTGCTTGCCTCTCTTTTATCTTCTAACTCTATTCCTTTTCCCGATAAAACTTCTTCACTGTATAGCATTTGTAAAAAGGAGACTGCTTTTAAAGGTTGCTTTGTGTTCTTATTAATTCCTGCATAAAGTGTAACATTTGCAGTGAATCCGCCTTCCTGATTCGGCATTGCAAATACCGTATGAACTGTTTTTTCACCTCCAAGTTCTTCCAAATCATTTAGACTTACTACTCCTGTATCTTTTATTTTCCAGTTTAAAGCTAATGATCTTGTTTTTAATGCTACTGTTTCATCCAAAACTTTTTTTATCTGCTCTTCCGAATATAGAAGTGTTTTTTTCTTATAATCAACCACCTCACTAAATGTATCAAAAAATTGAACCCCACTTCTTTGCCCTACAATCTGTTGAATTGCTTTTTCTTTTTGTCTGGCTAATTCCAGCCAATTTCTTGATATTTCTGTATTTTCCGGTAAATCCTGTGTTGTAAATGCATATAGAAAATAATCGTATGTCATAGGAAGCAGTATTTGTTCCTCATTAGCCATACCTGCAGACAAAATCTTCTCTTCTAAAATATCTATATCAAAATATTTCATGTATGGTTTCAACGAAAGAAAGGTTCCCTGATACATTTCTTTTTTGGGGTCTTCAAAAACAACTACTCTTTGCTCACTCCAAGTCGGATTCGGCCCTTCTGCGAAAAATACATCCGGCCCTTCTCCCGTCGTAATTTCATTCTGGATCTCCTGTACTTTTTCTTCCGAAGCCTGTTGCCCTGATGGGATTACCATTAATTCCACTCCATTATTTTTATATATTTTCTTCCAGGCTGCCACTATTTGAAGTACCGTTTTTTTATTTTCTTCATCAACACAAATTTTTAATGGCATTTCCGTTTTCTCAATTTCAATCTTGGCTTGTGTATCTGCATATACCGTTTCTGCATTTAAGCTCCCACTGACTAATGTGATGTTAATCAGAATCAAACCAAAAATTTCTTTCAACCTTTTTCCCATCATTATGCTACCCCCTATGTTTCTATATAGCACAAGGCTATTGCATGACTTCTGTTTTTTTACATATCATACAACAGCCTTGTGTTTTAACCATTAATTATCATATCCGTGACAAATTGTTCTTGTTTCTTTCACATTAGCAGTATTTCCTGCGTTACAATTTAAACATTTTGTAGTTTTTATTCCTGTTCTATACTGCTTCAAATCAGTTCCCCATGCGTGACCATGAGTACATGTAACTGTACCACTGCTTATCCAGCTTCCCCATACGGTTGACGATGTTATTCTTCCTCCACATCTCGGGCAAACTGTAGCATACGGCATAATTTCTTCATACGCAAAAGTATTCTTACTTTCGATAACATCCGCTTTTGTTACATTGGCAGAAAATGTACTGGCCAACATTAAGGTCATTAGAAAAATGGAAATTTTTTTCTTTACCGCTTTCATACTTTTTTCCTTAAAAATTTATTATACCTGTCAACGTACATTCTACATTTGTATAATAAAAAATACCACACTTCCTACTTTTTGTCAATCTTTTTCTACGTTTGTCTAATTAATCATTATACCCATGGCAGACTATTTTTTCTTGCCTGATCTTTATCTCAAAAAAATTTCCACATTCATTACACCTGATTTTTTCTACTCCATATCTGGCTTTCTGTAAGTCATCTCCCCATGCATATTGATGTGTACATACTACATTTTTTTCATTTTCCCATGCATTCCAAACCACTTCTCCTTGTACCGCAGCTTTGCATTTGGGACAATTTTCTATATGCGATGATGACCATATTTGTCGCGCTATTTGCATTTCCGAAAAACTCAAAATAATTATTCCAAAAAGAAAAACAGTGACGTATATTCGAAGTTTTTTTCTTGCTAAAAACACATTGTAAAATCGTTCTTTCAGTATCTCTGTTTCTGATACCATTGAAACAACTCCAGATAATTCTTTTTTCGTTTGTTTTGAAGCCACTTTTAAAATAACATTGCAATAATCTTTCCGTTGCGTCAGATTCATATGTTTTGTAACAGTCTCATCACAGACACATTCGATATCTATATTTGCCATTTTTTGCACCCACAGCATTGGGATACAAAACCAATAAACATCCCTTATAATTTGAAGAAACCTTTTATACCATAAATCGTGTTTTTTCTGATGTGTCAATTCATGTAAAAAAATCAAATACCATTCTTCATAGGAGTAATTTTCCGTTTCCAGCATTTCTTGTGGAATCAATACTTTTGTATTTCGTACACCAAACAACATAGGAGAATAAAAATCTTGATTTTCACAGACCCATATTTCTGTTTTTTTTATTTTACAAACTTCGCTTGCTTTTTTTAGAGCTTCTAATACGGAATTTTTTTGCATTCTTTTACATTCTGCAAATATTCTTTTTTTCCATATTCTATATTGTATTGCGTGAAACAAAAGGCATAAAATCATCCCTGCAAGCCATATATACGGCAAAAATTTTTCGCCTGACATCCACTCTCGAATTGAAACGTTTCCAATTTTCGTCATGATCGCAGTCTTTTGATTTTGTTCCCCCATATAATATGCCGGCATAGAAATTATAAAAAAATGTTGCCGGAATTTCTCCGTCACACTCCAAAACGGAAAGCACATTTTAATTGTCAGAAGTATCCAGACTACCTTTCTCCAGTAATGACCGAGTCTTTTCCCCATTATTTTTTGTACAACATATGCCATAAATGCGACTATGCCTATGAAAAGATTCCACTTTATGATAAATGCCATCTGTAACTATGTCCTCTACACCACTTTTTCTATTTTTGTCTGTCAATAAATTCCTGCAATTGCTTAACCTCTTTTGAGCTAAGTTTTTCTCCATCATACAATGACGATGCGAATTTTGCTAATGACCCTTGAAACATTTTATCTAACATGTTTTTTCCAACTGTGCCTATATAGTTTTCTTTTTCTACTAATGGTACATAAAGATTTGATTTCCCATTCCTCACTTTTTGAATAAATCCTTTTTTTTCCAAACGAGTAAGCAATGTTAAAATGGTACTCGGTGCAATGTTTTTCTCTACATTCAATTTCTCTTCAATTTGAAATCGGCTGACAGGTTCCGCATATTCCCATACAATCATCATAATTTCCTGTTCTGATTCTGGTAATTTTTTCATTTCTACTCTCCGCTTTTCTCTACTTTGACCAGATTATAGCATATTTTCCAGAAAATTGTTGCACTTTTTGGGACTGTTTTCCGCCTTCCGAAGCTAGATTCTAGCATGATTCTTGATTTTTTCTTCCGTTTCGCATAGCTTTGAATGCACTTCAAAAGCACCGGCCAAATGGTCGGTGCTTAAATAATGGTTTCATCAAAAATGGTTCATCCTATACCACACATAAATATGCAAAATATCCTGCATAGCATAAAAGCATAACGACACCACACGTTTTCCGTAATTCCCTGTTCTTGTACGTCCCAATCCATAAAACCAGACCTGCCAAAATTGCGATTCCTGTGTCTACAATAAATTTAGTTTCAAATGGCACAGGACAGATCAGTGCGGCTGTTCCAATTACAAATAAAATGTTAAAAATATTGCTTCCGACAATATTTCCGATTGCAATCCCTGCATTTCCTCTTTTTGCCGCTGTCACAGATGTTACCAGCTCTGGAAGAGATGTTCCGAGAGCAACAATCGTCAATCCGATAAAACGCTCACTCATTCCAAAGTATCGGGCAATCTCGGTTGCCCCGCTGACGGCAAAATCACTTCCTTTTACAACCAGGACGCCGCCTGCCACCATCAAAAGAAGACATTTCCAGACAGGATAATTTTTCGCTTCCTCCTCTTCCGGATTTTCCCCTTTTTTCGACATTACAAACAAATAGCCAAGATATACAAGAAACAGTGCCCATAAGACTATGCCCTCGGCAAACGTTACTTTTCCTCCTGTCATTCCGCATATCATTAAAACTACCGTAACAAACATCATAAACGGTATTTCATAAAACAAGGTAGACCTTTGTATTGCTACATTTGTTATTAATGCCGTAAGTCCGAGAATAATAAAAATATTCAAAATATTGCTTCCAACCACATTTCCTATCGTAATTCCTGCGTTCTGCTGCATCGCTGCAGTAATACTTACAGCAGCCTCCGGCATACTCGTTCCCATTGCAACAATGGTAAGTCCGATAATCAGCTGGGGAATTCCAAACTTTCTTGCTATGCTTGCAGACCCTTCCACAAACCAGTCTGCTCCTTTTACCAGAAAAAGGAAACCCACTATCAAAATCCCTGCCTGTAACATCATACGTATCTTCCTCTCTTTCTTTTGCATTCTTTGCAGCAGGTGTTATAGGCATAAAAAAAGAGACTCCTACTGCATCTACAGTAAAAGTCTCGCTATTTAATCACTTTCCGAGTTATTGAATATCAATAGCTGTACTGACGAAGAAGTGAACACGGTTGGCTAGCTACTCCCTTTTATTTTTCCAGTTTATCAAATCTCTTTCTTTTCGTCAATATTTTTGTTTCTCCTAGTTCCTTATTTCCAGATATTCTTATCTTCATTACACTTCTTTAGTATATCCAACTCCTCCTGATCATACGGAGTAAAATCTGCATGATACAAATCATGCATCCATACGGAAGTATCTACAGACGGATATTCTTTAATAAAATCCCATGCAATATGAAATTGTGTCTTTCCATTTACCAAACCGAAAAAATAACTTCCTATTTTTTCTCTTTTCCATAGCGGCAGGTGCGTCTGAATCAGACTTTGAAATGGGCGATGCATCCATTCTGTATTAATCAGCGGACGATTAAACTGTTTCAAAAACTTTACCATTCTTCGTGCATGCGTATAATCACCATAAAAATGAAATGTAATAATGTCCGAGAGTTCTATGTTTTCCCGATCCACCTCACCATGAAAACATGGGTTGTTTAGCCATTCATAATAGTTTCCCTTTACCTGCGCTCCCCACATTTCTATTGTCAATGGTTGCTTTACGTCTTCCTCCCTTAACCATCCTATTACTTTTTTAGCCATCGGAAGTGATTTTTCTCCTCTTCCTGAATTTCCCAGTTCATTCCAGATATTCCAAATGATAACCCTGTCATCCTGACCATAACGTTTTGCCAGTTCTCTTACATATTTCTCAATTTCAGGTGTCATCTCTTCATCATCTGTAATACTATAACCTACCGTGATCCCTGTCTGTGTTTCTTCGTCAAAAGAATTATCACTGGTTCCCCCAAAAAAGCCCTCCACAGGTTCCAGTTGTGGTCCCGGAACTGGTTCTTTGTAAAATTGTTTTGCAACGGTACAATCATTGAATAAAACCGGCATGATTGTCATATGATAAAAATCCAGCAGTGAAATAAACTCCTCCAGATTTTTCATAAAACTATCGTGCTGCTGTCTCCATAATTCAAACGGCAAAAACAGGCGCACACTGTTTAATCCAAGTGAAGCCGCTAATGAAATTTCTTTTGCTGCCTCCTGAAACGCATTTTTATGATCATACTCCTGCAGCAGTGCATAAACGCCGCCTGCCGGTGTACTTGGCACAAAATTGAATCCGGAAATCCACTCATGTTCACGGAACCAACTCCATATCTCTTGTTCTGTCCACTTTCTGTTCATACTCCTGTTCCTCCACACTTCAAAATGATCGTCCTACGGTTTCAAACTTTCTGTTGCTCATTCCTTTACAGATCCCAAGGTGATTTCTGACACAAAGTATCTCTGCAAAAATGGATAAATGATTAAAATCGGAGCGGTAGAAATAACTATTTTGGATCCATTGAAGGTTCTTTATGACATTCTCCCTGCCAGCTGTTCTGTAGACAGTCCTGATTGAGACATATCGGAAATACAAATAACCAGCGACTAAATATAGGTCTGCAGTGGAAATTTTTCCGGCGTATCAATCAAAATCATTCCGTCAAAAAAGCTATTCCAGTGATTCACAATACAAAAAAGGGTAACTGCTGCAAGTGCCGGCTTCGACAACGGAATCAACATCTGTACAAGTTGTCGCGCTAATAACTGCACTCAAAGCCCTTTCCAAGATAAATTCAAAAAGAGAATTTCTATGAATTAAGGGAATTGCGCTTTCTTTGCGCATGATTTCAGTCATTTATACACAGTAAGCACAAAAACAATACTCTGCTACTTATTTTAAGCCGCATACCTCTTCAGCTCTTTCGCTACTTCATCCATATTTTTTTCTCCGTAAATAGTCAGCTTTGCCTTTTTACGAACTGCCATGCCAAGCACTCCTAAAATAGATTTCGCATCTACCATACAGTGTCCATAAGATAAATCTGCCTCGTACGGTACTTTCGACACGGTGGAAACAAAATTGATAGCATCTTCTGGTGTATTTAAATAAATGTTCATGTTTTTCATAGCACATCACTCCTTGCTTTTTCTTACTCTTATTTCCTTGTATTTCTTTTCTCTTTTTTAATATGCAATCATCGGAATTGAATCTGCTTTTTCTTCGCATGGCTCCTTCTGTCCGTCTGCGACTTCGTAGATTTCGCTGCTGCATAGCTTAATCTGTTCCATCATATCCGGGTATGGCTGTGAGCAGATGTCAAACAGGCCGATGTTATAGTTTTCTCCGTCAAAACGTCCCAGCACAAACTGATCATAGCACTGAAAATAATGACAGCCGACACCGTTTGGATGAGCCGCAGCTTTTTCACAGTAATGGCGGTAGGCAATTCCACGATCTCTCTGTGAAAGTACGCCTTCCAGACCAGTTGCCGGAAGTCCTGCGTCGAGCGCTCCAAAATGGAACTCTCCGATCATCACCGGCAGATCCACACCAAGGTCTACAATGTTCTGAATCGCGCTCGTCGGGTCAACCGCGTAGCAATTGATCGAAAAGACATCGAAATTCTCCCATCCTTCTACGAGATCCGGATCAGAAATCCAGGCCCAGCGCATACCGAGGATCATATGGTTTTGATCGACTGCTCTGCAGGCACGGGCCGGAATTTCCACATAGCGCCGCAGCATGTCTCTTGAAAATGCCCGCATATCTTCTTTTGCCGCATCAGACCGTTTGGAAATCTCTTTCTGCGGGCGGTACAGATCGGTGAAGCTTACAAAATCGGTGTTCCATGCCTTGTTTAAAGCATCGATGGACTGGTATTTTTCTTCCATCCGCGCAATCAGCTTTTCTTTGCAGCTGGTGCGCGCCGGATTGTACAGAGTCTCATCTGCCAGTACCAGATTGTCAACGAATGCCCAGCTCGGCTCATTCCGCAGGAAATAACCGATCATCCACGGATCGTTGGCACGCGGTGCTAATTCCTGTGCATTTTTCTTTGCCGTCTCTTCGTATTCCTCATTGAACACATCCGGGAAATCACGGAAAATGTTCTGCTTTGTTGTTGGGAATTCCGGAAGTGATGTTACATAAGGAATTTCCGTTGTTCCGAACAGCTCATCGCTACTCCAGTTGCCAAGGGTATTCATTCCGTGGGCTTTCAGCTGTCCAACAATCATTGGTCGCCAGTTTTCTTTCCATTTTTCTCCCCAGACGCGGTACAGATTTGCTTTAGAATACGAAAAGCTCTTAAAATTCCGTCTTCTTCCGGGGATCACATGCTGGGATTGAAAAAACACTCCGTAGTCACTATCGTCTTCGGACGGCAGCCAGTCGAGATTTTTTTCCAGACCATCGATCCGACAGTCAATTTCAGGGCCGACACAGTCCGGACCAATGCTTAAGAATGCATAGCCAAGCGGATCAACCAGCCACCACTTGCCGTTGTCTTCTTTGATCCTTGAAAAGAAACCGGTTCCCTCCGTCAGTTTTTTGCGCGTCCAACCACCGTATTTTGACCAGTCCGCAAACGGGAACGGTTTTCCCTGTTCCGCAAGCTGGCAATTCATTTTCTCTTTTAATTCCTCTTCCGAATGAATTTTTTCTTTCCATTCTTTCCGCTTGTTCTGTCCGAAGGCATCTACCAGCTTTTCATCCGTCAGATTCACCTCCGGCGCTTCTTTTACGAAGTCCAGATCTGTCAACACAATCTTCTGATTATGAAACGCCTGCAAAGAAGAAAGTTCTACTCTGGTGATCTCTTCCTGCGCAATTCTTCGTCCGTGACACACAATTTTTAAATCGCCCGCCAGGTTTTCCGGGAACAGAACGTTGCCTTCAAACCATGTGCGGTCAATGCACATCTGTGTTTCCAGCTTCGGCAGAATACCAAATCGGATGTTCATGACCGGCTCCGCCGGATCCTCTCCGTAAATGAGAAGATTCATGGAAACACTATGTTCCTCCAGTACTTTTACTTTAAATATAAAATATCGTTCTTTTCTGGAAAGGAACTCCGGGATCAAAATGCCGGCTCCCTCTTTGTCCAGCTCCAGCAGCGCACCTCTGTCGTTTGTCTCCAGAATTTTTGCGCCGTTTGTCAGTCTGTCTTTCCCAATACAAAAACTCATTTTTCCGTCCCTCTCTTTCCGGTTAATCTTCTATATCTGAATCACTTTTCACGCAGCCAGGCAGCAAGTGTTTTACTACTGCCTGAACTGTCATCGCTACATTGTTTTACCTTCATTTTAGAACCCGCGTACTTTTTTTCTACACCGGAATTTTAAGATTCTGTCCACTCTTTTAAGGTATTTAAAATTTTTCTCACATCTCCCATGTTACTGCTGCATTGCGGTCGCAGACAAGATTTTCTCCTTCTACTTTCAGTTCCGCCACCTGTACAACCGCTTTATTTCGATCGCGCTCCGTAAAACGTGCTTTCTCTTCGTCTGTAAAGTCGCCTTCATTTTCACCGGCATACGGATGACAGAAATAAAAGATAAACGCTCTTCCATCCTTCACGAGAACATCCGCGTGATGTCCCATTCCGGTGTCCATCGCTCTTGTGCCGGATTCCCGTAAAATATCCTCACACCGTGTCCAGTGCGTATAATCTTCCGATGTATAAACTGCAAGCCCGTTCCAGAAATCCGAAATCATCCAGATTTTTCCGCCGAGTTCAAACACATTCGGTCCTTCCTGACCGCAGTCCGCAACCTCTTCTCCAACTACATCCCAATGATACAAATCGTAGCTGACTGCTGCGTATGTCCTGCTTTCCTTGTCCTCGTCCTTGTACCACATCTTGTATGTATGCGGTGCAATTTCATAAACGCAGGCATCAATCACGCGCTCGGAATCGAGATCAACCCGTCCTTCAAATCTCCAGTCCCAGAGGTTTGTCGAAGTATAATGCAGCATCCATCTCGGATACTCCCAATCGTTTGGAATGCCGGTGATGTAGGAGACATACATGTGATACAAACCCTCTGCCTCGATGATCTCCGGTGCCCAGAACGTATTGTGTCCTGGCTCAATATCAAGTCCCTCAAGTGTTCCGCGGTACAGCCATTTTGTGCCATCCCGGCTTGTTGCAACGCCAAGGGCTGTTCCATGCACCCAGGACACACCGATCGGAACATCCGTGGCACGGCGCTGGGTGTAAAGCAGGTACCACTGTTCTTCTTTTTCATTCCAGATGACCGTCGGATCGGTTGGGCAGTCGTAAATCGGATCCCGGAATAACGGGGATGGTAATGTGACTTTTTGTTTCTGCTCTGCTTTTATGTTCATTGTTTTGTTTCTCCCTTTCACGTTCAAAATTCCTTCTGATTTATGGATTTCCGGAAAACTGTCATCCAAACTCTTCTGTTTGTTTCTATTTTAAAAGTTTCACTCTCTTTTGGGTATGGAATATTTTCATCTGTTTTTGTCAATTTTTCAGCACCTATGGCAACGTTCCGCAAGTTCGCGTGCAGGCACGGACTTCGAATCGCTGACCGCCGAAAAAAAGAATCCCGCTGGCATACCACAGATACAGCGGCAACCAAGCGGGCTTTTCAAATGATCACAGACCAGTCGATCAGCCTTTTACGCTTCCGACCATCACACCTTTTTCGAAGAATTTCTGTGCAAACGGATACACAATAATCAGTGGCAATGCTGACAGAACCATGCAGGCAAGCTCAATGGTTTTGTAGTTTGCCGCAGAATTTGACATGGTTGTCAGGACACTCGATGCGCCGGCACTCATGGTCTCCCCAAGAGATGCTGCAGAAGCACTTGCCTTGGTAATCGAGAGCATATAATACGACAGTGTCTGAATATCTGCAGACTTTGTATAATACAACGTCTGGGTATAATCGTTCCATGTTCCGACTGCGGTAAAAATACCCAGTGCAGAAATAACCGGTTTGGACAATGGAAGAACCATTTTAAAGAAAATGGTATATTCTCCTGCTCCGTCAATTTTTGCCGATTCAATCGCACGGTAGGCATATCCTTCCCGATTTACATCCGATGAAATCAGGGTTTCGCTGCAGTTGCGGAAAAAACCGAATAATGCAGCTCTTTCATGTCTGGATTTCATCCCCTTCCTCTGACGGTCGGAAATCCTCCGGCAGAAAACGCATTCCGTGGTAAACGATTGGATTGGTAGAAATTCCATGCGCCCATGCAACCTGTCTTTCCTGTATTCCTACAGATATTTTCCTAAATCAGTTTCCTCACAATATTCCATCACCAGTTCCCCGTTTTCCACCTTCAGTGGATATGCCACATACCCCGATTCGAAGTAATTTTCCGCATTCCAGCGGTCTCCGATGTAGAGGAGCTGTCCGTTTAAGTTCAGCAGAAATGCTGCCTGGCTCTGGTAGGTAGTTTCGTCGCCAATTTTTTTCAACATGCCCCAGTCGCCTTCCATACTGTCTGCTACGGCGTATTTTCCCTGGTTCGGCGCCCAGCCGGTGCAGAAGGAGGTGATCATGTAGTATTTTTCTTCGCTTTTGATGACTGACGGTGCCTCGCGGTATTCGCCCTGCCATAGACGGTGGACGAGTTTTTCGACGTTTAAATAGTCCTCACTTAGGCGGTATACGTGGAGATCCGCGTTATCGCGTGCTGCGGAAATGAAGTACGCGGTGCCGTCCTCTTCCTGGAACAGTGTGCAGTCTCGCGACATATAGCCATATGGATTGAAGTGACCATGGTATACAAAATCTCCGTCCGGTGTGTCGCACTCTGCGATTCCGATGGCAGCGTCTGTGTAATCTTTTCCGTTTTCAAAATGTACCCATAATACAAATTTCTCCATCTTTTTGTTGTAGAGCACCTTCGGCCGCTCCAGATTTACTTTTCCGCCAGTCTCGCTTATAAGCTGCAGTTTCGTTCGCACGCGGTACGGCTCCATTTTCGATTCCGTCGTCAGAATGTGGTTCCGAAATTCCCAGTTCCGCAGGTCTTTCGAACGGTAGCAGCTCACATAATAATTCTCTCTCCGGTCCTCACCGTACCAGTAAAAATAGCCGCCGTATGAAAGCATCCATCCTCCGTGCGCGTGAATCGGGTTTCCATCAATATCATTCCATAAGGTTCCGTTTTTAAACATCTTATCTCTCCTTTTCTTTTGCATCTGTAAACTGGATATTTCTGCAGTTTTTCATACAAATCGTACCGTGAATTTTTCCGCCGCGAAAAACGAAATTCGATATTTCAGGTCCCACCGTTTCGAATTCGGTCAGCTCAACGGCATTGCAGGGAACCATATTTCTCTCCGTCGTACGGTAAAAAAATAAAGATATTTTTTCTTTCATTCTGTTATCCTCTGTGCGTCCGCCGGTACTCATTCGGCGTCACGCCATATTTTTCTTTAAAAATTTTTGAAAAATACTGGCTCTTCTGATATCCTACGCTTTCCATGATTTCATGTACCCATCGATCTGTTCCGCTGAGCAGTTCTGCCGCTCTTTCCATCTTCACATCCGTAATATACGCGGAAAGATTTTTCCCTGTCTCTTCTTTAAATGTTTTTGACAGATACGCCGGATGCAGATGCGCCACTTCTCCTAAAATTTCCAGTGAGAGATCTTCGCCCACATGCTCTGCGATATACTTTTTCACGGCCGAAATACCGTCGTCTGGAAAACTTTCTTCTTTTTCGAAAAATTTTTCCATCACATGTTCCAGTGATATCTGGAAATCCTTTTTCAGGATAGGCTTTACGAGGTATTCTGTCACTCCATAGCGGAGCGCCTGCTGAGCATATTCAAATTCACTGTAGCCGGACAGAATAATTGTTTTCGTCGGATAATTTTTCTCGTCAATATACTTCACCAGATCCAGCCCTGACACGCGCGGCATGCGGATATCTGTCACCAGAAGTTCCGGCTTTTTCTGCTCAATCAGATCGCGCGCAATAGAGCCGCCCGACGCCGTCAGTACTTCTTCGAAGCCATAGCTTTTCCAGTCCACCAGTTTTTTGAGATACTCGGTCATATAGGACTCATCGTCCACCAGCAATACTTTCATAGGTAATTCCCCCATCTTTTTCTCTGTGCTCCGGAACCTTTTGTTTTTTTCTCCGCAAAAACTCCAGATTCTCACAGCCTCTTTACAGTCTTTCTTTCCCGTCAATCACAAAGGAAACGCACAATCCCTTCCAAATACTTCCTCCAAACTGCAGGCTGCTCTGTTCCCCATAATAATTGACAAGCCGCTGATTTACATTCCAGAGGCCGACACCCTCTTTTTCATCGCGGTTTTTCCTTGCCAGCCGTTCTTTCAGTGCCGCAATCTGTTCCTCTGTCAGTCCATTCCCGTCGTCTGATATTTCGAAACAAATTTCGTCTTTTACTTTTTGATACACCTTTACATAAATATGCTTTGCATTTTCCCGCTCCTCGATCGCATGCTCAATTGCATTTTCGATGATCGGTTGCAGAATCAGCGGTGGAATTTTACATGCAGCAAGTTCTGGATCGGATTCTATTTCATACTCGATGTTTTTTCGCATCGCCATGATTTCCAGATACGACCGCGCATAGTCAATTTCCTCCTGAATCGTCGTAATTGACTTTTTCCGTGTACAATAACGGTAATACTGCGACAGATGCACTGCCATCTCTGTCACGGCATCGGGATTGTCCGCCGCGGTGACAATGAAGGAAAGGCTGTTGTACAGAAAATGCGGGTTGATCTGAAGCTGCAGCTGCCGCATTTCTGCTTCGTTTCGAAGTTCCTGTTCTTTTACCGTTGCCTCCAGCAATTCATGCGTGCGGCGCACCATATGGTTAAATTGACGAAATACATAGGCGAATTCATTTTTCGGCATTTTGTAAATCTGCACGGTCAAATCTCCCACTTCCACCTGTTTCAGTTTTTCAGTCAGCAGATTCATCTGCATCAAAATATTTTTTACAAACAGAGAAATGTAAATCATTCCAAAAATCAGAATTGCCCCGAGCATAATGCCTGAGATCGTCATAATATTCCGCACCTGCCGCATCATCTGCCTTGTCGGATAATAGGAAACCAGCTGCATTCCATTTTTTGTTTCATCTGAACGCACAATCTGATATTTCTGTTTTCCCACACGCACCTCGCAGACTTTTTCATTACTCTGTCGTATGATTCCTGCAATATTCTGCTCCACAGATTTCTGCGAAAGCACATTGATTTCTCCACCAAACATTAAAATACTGCCTCCCTGGTCCATTCCCGCAGCCATCTCCTTGATTTCATACAGAAAATCCTGATCCATTCGGAGAACCAGCCAGACCTCCTGATCTTCTCCCATCCATTCCACAGTTCGTCTTCGCATATAAAAAATTTCCTGTTTATTGGCTGATTTCCACTGACTTTCCTTATTGTTTTCCCAGAAAGAATCCTCAAAATATCCCTGCCGCAGCGTGCTGATCTCCCGCCCGGATTTCGGCCAGTACAGCGTCATACCACTCATTCCGACCGTTCTTCCCTGACGTTCCTGAAAAAAGCTTTTCATTTTATTAATTTGCTGTACATATTCATAAACATCGTTGTTTTCAATTGCCGCATAGAGATTCTGCATATTTTCTCCATATAAAATACCATCTGCTTCAATTTCAATCTCTTTCCCCTTTTGTTCCAGAAGCGTTGCTGCATATTTTGTCTGAAGCTGTGCCGTCTGAATCAAAGATGCTTTCAAATTTGCCGTGCTCTGCCAGGACAGAAGCAGAAAGCTGGCAAGAATGATCAACAGAAAAACGGTAAAAATTCCAAAAATTGAACGTACTCTTTTCATATGCTTCCCCTCTCATTTTCTGCCCCTATTTTATCAGATTTTTCTGCTGACGCAAACCATTGTGAGATGCAAAGGCAGGGAATCGCCATGTTTTGACAACTCCCTGCTTTTTATTTTTGACTTTTCGGATCTTTTCGATCAGGCAGCTCTTATTTTACCGACTGATACCACTCATTAACCTCTTTTGTGATATCATCGCCGCCCTGTGCTTTCCAGTCTTCTACAAACTGATCAAATGCAGACGGATCTTCTTTTCCATAGATAATGTTTGTGTAAACCTGTTTCTCCATGGTCTGGAGCTGCTCCCATTTTTTCTTCATAGTATCGGTCGGAGCCGCATTGAACAGACTGGTCAGAAGTTCATCCTGATGCTCTGCTGCAATAACATAACCTTCTGCCATCGCCGGTGCGCTCTCAAAATACGATAATGCCGTTCTCTCAGCACCTGTTGTCGGTTCTTCCCCTGCCTGAAGCTTCAGATACATTTCTACGCTTTCACCAGGTGAATTTTTCAGTACAGTAGATTTTCCAGGCATAAATGGATCTGTCACCGGCGGATCAAATTTGGTTGTATCATACACAACTTCACCGTCTACAATATCGTAATCATAACCTTCCAGATAGCCATTCACAAAATCTCCTGTGCCGAATACAGCGTCATACAACCAATCATAATAAGTAAAGAAGGCTTCCATGTTGTTAAAATTTTTGTTGAACATCAGCCAGCCATCGTTGATCGATCCCATCTGATAAGTCGGCTCACCATTCTCCTGCAGAATATTCGGATATCCTTTTACAACCGCATTTGGATCAGCAGAAGTAACATCTGCAACAGAGTTAATTGTCCACGGTCTTCCAACAAAGATACCTGCTTTTCCTTCGGTAAACTGTGTCATGGCATCCCACGCACCCGTTGCTGCAGCTTCCTGGAAAATCCAGCCATTTTTATGCCATTCGGCCATACGGGTCAGTGCTTCTTTATTTTCCTCGTTGATGGAGCCATACTGCAAATTTCCATCTTCATCTTCCTGCCATACGCCCGGAATGAATTTCCCGGAATACGCAGAGAACACGTTGACCGGATCAGAAACCCATCCGGTATTGTAAATGTCATTTCCGGAATAGGTGAATCCATACGTATCATCTTTGCCGTTTCCATCTGGGTCGTCTTCTGTAAACGCCTTGATGACAGCTTCAAACTCGTCCAGATTGGTCGGTGCCTGAAGCCCCAGATTGTCCAGCCAGTCCTGACGGATGACCATGATTTCTTCTGCATCCATGCACGGTGTGCAGGCAATTCCATACGTTTTTCCATCCTTCGTAACCGGATAGAAGGTTTCCGGATATTTATCATAGATCTCTTTCAGACGATCCGGCATATATTTTTCGATATCGTCATCAATTGCTTTGACCTGTCCGGATTCGATCATATCGGAAATCATCTGTGTTCCATAAACAGGAAATATATCGGGAAGTTTTTCAGAACCTGTCAGTGCCAGACGCAGCTTGGTGTCATAGTTGCTGGCATCTCCGCCGAGAAGCGTTGTTTCCATCTTTAATCCCAGTTTTTCCTCGGTCAGACGCGTCATCGGGTTATTGTTGATGTCCTCTCCATCACCATATCTTCCTGTGTTCTCGTCCAGCTGTTTTGCAATGGTAATTGTCAGTGTCGGCTCGTACTTTCCATCTGCATTTTTCGTTGCGGTTTCCTGCTGCGCAGATCCACCATCCTTGCCGCACCCACTCATCAACATCATTGCTGCCATTGCCGCTGATAAGATTACTGTACTCTGTTTTCTTTTCATGCCTCTTTTCCTCCATCATTTATTTTATAATGTTACAGCACGTTTTTCAAACCGGATTTTTTCAGAAAAATCTCTCTCATAAAATTATTCTTTGACTGCTCCCATAACGATACCTTTTACGAAGTATTTCTGCAGGAACGGGTAAACCAGAAGAATCGGAAGCGCTCCGATAAATACCTGTGCCGCTTTAATGGTACGTTCCGACATAGCCAGCGCAGATGCCGGATCCAGCGACAGATCCTGATTGTTTCCCTGCACAACGATCACCTGCAGGAAGGATGCCAGCGGATAGTTTTTCGTATCGGACATGTAAAGGATTCCGGTGAACCACTCGTTCCAGTAACCAACCATGATGAACAGTGCTACGGTTGCGAGACCTGCTTTGGAGAGCGGAAGGTAAATCTTTCGAAGTACGGTAAAGAAGCTCGCTCCGTCGATCAGTGCCGCCTCTTCGAGGGATTTCGGAATCGACTTGAAGAAGTTCATGATCAGAATCAGGTTGTAGCATCCGAACGCTCCCGGAAGAATGTAAACCAGGAAGTTGTTTTTCAGTCCTAAAGAAACATTGACCATGTAGCTTGGGATCAGACCGCCGCCGAACAGCATCGTGAATACGAAGAACCACATGAGCGGTGTTCTGCCGCGGAATTCTTTGGAAAGTGCATAGCCTGCTGTCGTGATGACGAACATGCTGAGCAGTGTTCCAAATGAGGTTCGGAGGAATGCAATGATCATGGACCGGATGAAGTTATTGTTGTTAAAAGTTTTTACATAGGCCAGCGGTGTGAAATCGATGGGCCAGAAGGTAACGGCTCCGCTGTTTGCAGCACTCTTTCCGCTGAAAGAGATTGCCAGCAGGTTCCAGAGCGGAAGGATGCAAAGCAGTGCCATGGTTACCAGAAAAATCGTATTGCAGACAACGAATACTTTTCTGCTTGTCGATGTATGACGCATGTTTATGTCCTCCCTCTTAGAAAATTCGATATCCCGCTACCTTATAGGCGATGCGGTAAGAAGCAACAGTAAGCAGCAGACTGATTCCCGATTTGAACAGGCCGACGGCGGTACCAAAGCTGTACTGTCCATTGATCAGTGACTGACGGTAAACGTAGGTGTCGATGATATCACCGGTGCTGTAAGTCAGTGGGGAATACAGGTTGAAGATCTGGTCGAACCCGGCATTCAGGACGTTTCCAAGGCTTAACGTTGCCATGACGATGATCATCGGCATGATGCCCGGAAGTGTAATGTGCCATGTCTGTTTCCAGCGGTTAGCGCCGTCCATCTCGGCTGCCTCGTAGAGGCTCTGGTCAATGTTGGAGATGGCTGCCAGATAAACGATCATTCCAAATCCGAAGCCCTTCCACAGGTCGGACGCAACGACGATCTGTCGGAACATGCCCGCCTCGCCGAGGAAGAAAATCGGATCAATACCGAATTTCTGAAGTACCATGTTGACGATACCGTCGGTTCCGAGGATATCGCGGAGCATTCCGGCTACAGTAACCCAGGAAAGGAAATGCGGCAGGTAAACCAGCGTCTGGATTCCTTTTTTCAGTCCTATGTTATGTACTTCATTCAGAAGCAGTGCCATGATAATCGGAACAATCAGTCCCAGAATAATTTTGCTGACAGCGATGATCAGCGTATTGATGATCGCCTGATACGATTCTTTGAATTCGAAGATCTGTCGGAAGTTATCCATTCCTACAAACTGTGAACCGGTGATGCCAAGCCACGGCTTGTAATCCTGGAATGCCATCACCAGACCGCCCATCGGCACATAGCAAAAAATAATTGCCAGCACGAACGATGGTAAAATCAGTACATACAGCGGCCAGTTATGCTGAACTTCCTGCTTCCAGGTTCTCTTCTGCTTCAACGCCGTTCCTTTTCCTGCTTTTTTCATTACAGCTCTCCCTCTCTTTCTTTCCTATTCCGAATCAGGAGTTCCGCAAAAAACATTTCGCTGCCATATCTGATTCTCAATAGTTCCGTGAATTTGTTTCTTTTTCTTTGTGGTTTTATTATATCTCCGTCATAGTGCCGAAAAACACACCACAAAATTAAGGTTGTGACCACTGGATTAATGTGTTTTGGGATATTATTAAAAATAACGCATGAAATTTTCTACTCCAAATCGCAAAAATTTCATACGCTATTTTAAAATTTTTTCTTATTTTCAAGTGTCTGTTTTCTGCTTTTTCAAATTCTTTAATCGTCGTTCTCTGTCACATACAATCCATGGTATCTTCCTTCATATGAAGCTGCGCCCAGTGCTCCGGTTCTTCCTTATCCTTGATAAAAACGCTCCTGTATTCTACCGATGGAAAATCTGTCCGCACATCCGATTCTTTCCGGCAAAGTTCTTCTTTTTCTTTTATCGGCACATCTGCTCAGTAATACCATGGGGAAACGCCTGCGAAGCGGCAGAAATCATAGATTACATAAATAGTTCCGCGCCGGTTTCTTCTTTTAAAACTGCCTTGGCCTGTAATATCTTCTGCAAATCATCCGCCAGATTCCGTGCTGCAATCTGAACCTTCAAAAAACCTCCAAACTGAATCACTCTGTATGATTTCAGTTTGAAGGTTCTGGTCATTCTTTATTCCAGGTTCATGCATAATCCCCAATCCTGGTCATTGGCATACGGATCGGCAAAATCGGTTTTCTGGCCGTTGACGGAATACGGATACACGTACGCACAGGTCGCTGTTCCATCCTCAAAGAACATGGACAGCACGCCGCGCAGGGAATGCTCACCGCGAATATTATATTCTTCGTTTCCGGTCAGGCGAGCGTAGCGCTTGAAGGTTCGACCGTTTTCTGCACTCCAGTAGTGCGGGAAAGTGTCGCCGAAGACTCTGCGTTTTCCGAACCAGTAGCCGTCCCAGTGGCGGATTGCAGTTTCATGCAGATGGTAATCCGGCTGCTGGCCATCGAAGAGTTCGAGGACGGCGATCTGCTGCTCAGCTCCGCGCAGGTATTTTTCTTCCCCGGTCACTTCATAAACCTGAAGAATGACTTCAGCCGCCGGCTGTACGATCGATTGCTCGTAATTTACTTCCGAAGCCGGATAAGCCGTTCCAATCTCAATCAGTTGATCAGCATGACGTCGGAACAGATCTCTTACTGTTTTCAGATCCTCCTGTTCTCCTGCTTTTTCCAGCTCATGACAGAGCATCACAATCGGCATTTCAATCGGATAAAAACGGAATCCATCCTGTTCATAAAATTTCTCTGTGATATGAACTGCTGTCTTCAGATCTTCTTTTTCTCCCCACAGCTTCCAGCATTCAAGAAAGAATGTCACTGCCCATGGGTAGTTGTAAAGCCGAAAATAGCTGTTGTCTTTTCCTGAGCAGTTGCATACAAGTCCAGTTGATGCATTTACCAGCTCGCGAAGATAGAATGCATGATACTCACGAAGACTCTGTTCCGCTTTTTCCCGGTCTTTTAAAAGATTCTGCTGCAGTGCCCGTGCAATCAGCACACCCATACCGGTACGCTCCCGTCCGGCATTGAAATCGTTTTCCGGCGTGCAGACGAGAATTTTTTCTTCATTATCATACGGCAGATATGCGCCCTGCAGTTCTTTGATCTTTCCATGATACTGCTGGTGATCAACAATAAACGCACACCGTTTTGCAGCCAGTGTTTCCGGCCGCTCCTGCACGAGAAGACGGCAGGTGGTTTTCACCTCGTCGGCACAGATCGAAAGTACATACTCCCCTGTTTTTTCATTTTCAAACAGATATTCATAAACACCATTTTCCGTCTTTTCCAGCGATGCTCCGTTTATCGTCACTTTTTCCGCTGGAAATGTCGGCTCAATAGTTACCTTACTCGTCTCTCCCGGATAAATCACATACTGCTCAGCATCCACCAGAATCACCCGGGGAAATGCTCTTAATTTCTCCCGGAAATCTTCGCGTCCCCGATGCGGAAATACTTTCCACTCCAGTGTCATCGTGTCTCCCGGTGCAAACTCCTGTGCGGACGGGTGCAGCCAGAAGCAGCCTCTGTCATTGCTCTGCAGTTTCAGATCGCGCTCAATACTGTAAGCAGAAAGACTGCCTTTTGTGAGCACCATTCCCAGATGCGGAGCCGCACCGCCCATACGGAGTGCCATAATATAACTGGTATTTTCCCCGCAGAAAATATGTGCATGGCACCGGTAATCCCGGCAGGTCACACTGTCCGTGTAGCGGTCCTGCAACGGAAATGAAACCCCAATACTTCCGGCATTTGTAAAATACGGATGCGCACCGTTGTAAGAAACCACAATCTTCGTTGTCAGCACATCTCCGTCTTTTTCATTCTGCACCTCAGCCGAAAACTCCGGTGGGCATTTTACCTCGGCGTATGGGAAATCCTCCCGCAGCCAGTTCATCTGTTTTGGATCTTTGGAAAATACAATTTCTTTCACGTTCCCAACTCTCATTTTTTATTTCCCCTTTCGTTTTTTCTTTGATCCCGCTTTTTGAACTCCATGTAAAATTTATTTGCTGCTTTGATCATACTATATCTATATGCTCTTTTCTATATCTCTTTTTCCATTACCGTTCACTACTCTTAATCTGACAATGACCCCAACAATCCTCTTTTCCAGTTTTGTTTTACAAAAGAACGGTTCCATACGTCTGCATCATTTTTCCGTTTTACTTTATTTTTTCTTTCTTGCCGATAGTATTTTTTCTCAATTTTTGCTATACTGAAAATGTATGCGTATCAAACTCCGGCATTGCTCTTTCAAGCTGCCGACACATACATAAAATTCATAAAAGGGGGTATCTTTTTCATGGATACGTATGTCATTTTAAAAGACCTGGCAATCATTATCGTATTCGCAAAATTGTTTGGTATTCTTGCCAGAAAATGCAAGGCTCCGCAGGTTGTGGGCGAGCTGATTGCCGGTATTGTCCTTGGACCCAGTGTGCTGGGACTTGTTCAGCAGTCTGACTTTCTCGCACAGATGGCTGAGATCGGTGTCATTTTGCTGATGTTCTCCGCAGGTCTTGGCACCAGCCTGAAGGATCTGCTCCGCACCGGAGTGAAATCCCTGCTGATCGCCTGTGCCGGTGTTTTTGTTCCTCTCGTTCTTGGAGCCATCTTATACATGAGCTTTTATGGCTTCTCTGCTGTCGGAACGGAAGAATTTTACCACGCTGTTTTTATCGGTGTTATTCTGACTGCAACATCGGTCAGCATCACCGTACAGGCCTTGAAAGAACTCGGCAAGCTGAAAACAGAGGTTGGAACAACCATCTTAAATGCAGCCATCATCGACGATGTCATTGGTATCATTGTGCTGACTGTTGTCATCGGTTTTAAAGATCCGACATCCAATCCGCTGAAAGTAGCAGCCTCCACCATTCTGTTTTTTGCCCTTGCGATTGTGCTCGGTTTTCTCTGCTTTAAGCTGTTCAACCGCATGAACTCCGTATTTCCGCACACCCGCCGTCTCCCGATTCTGGGTCTTGCACTCTGCTTCGGACTGTCCTACATTTCCGAAAAATATTTCGGCATCGCCGATATTACCGGTGCATACGTTGCGGGCGTTATCCTGTGTTCCCTCGATTCTTCCGATTACATCGAAGAAAAAATGGATATCAGCTCCTATATGATTTTCGGACCGATTTTCTTTGCAAGTATCGGACTCAAAACAACGCTCAGCGGCATGAACGAGAAATTCGTACTCTTTGCCATCTGTTTCGTCATCGTCGGCCTTGTCGCAAAAATTATCGGCTGTGGCCTGATGTCAAAGGGATGCGGCTTTACCTGGGGCGACAGCCTGAAAATCGGTGTCGGTATGATGACCCGCGGTGAAGTCTGTCTGATCGTCGCGCAAAAGGGTCTGAATGCAGGCTTTTTATCCGGCGATTTCTTCAGTGCCGTGATTCTGCTGATTCTCTTCTCGAGTGTTGCAACACCGATTATACTGAAAATCTTATACGCGAAAATGCCGACGGCAAAAGATTCTGCAAAGGCATCCTGACTTTCCTTTTACCAAAACAGGGCGCTGTGCCATTTCCTGCACAGCGCCCTGTTTTTTTCGTATCAACCGGTAAGTTCTGATTTCTTCTACCACAGAATCTTCTCTGCCTCAGCTCCATCCGCAAACGGTCCCGGCATTGCTGCCACGCCGCGGTGCTCGCCGAGATAATCCTGATCGAAGATAATCGTGCTTCCGTCCGGATCTTCGAATCTCTGCTCCGGCTCGAAGGCGTATCCTAAAATATCACTGTTGATAATTCCCGTCCGGAAATCCTTCAGGAACTCATACACGTTCGTCTTGATGGAATAGTGGCCGTCTTTTTCCACAAGTTCCACCTTAACCTGGTTCTCGTTATCCATAAGATTCTCTTTTTCATTCACACACGCCTTTGCTCCGTTAAAGTAAGCGTTTCCGTTTACCCAAACCGGCAGATGGCACTTGTTGTGATACGGCTCCAGCTTGCTCATGTCGGCCGGTTTGTCCAGCTCAAAGTGGCTGATCCACTCGTCATAGGTCGGATACTCGTCGAACACATGCGTTCCGACCTCCTGGTTATCCTCCATCTTGAAGCCCATGTCCTCAACCGTTTCTGTTTCCTCAACCGGGTAATTCTGGATAAAGATGTTGTTGTAGAACCGGTCATCGCCATGCAGGAATGTCATGAATCCGGCAACCTCGGTACGGTGACGGATGTGATACGGCGTGTAACGGTCTCCTGTTCCGCCGCCAACTGCAGTTAATGAGCCAAGCATCAGATTGTGTACGCAGGCAATACCATCGGTCGCCATACGAACGCTGACCGGTGAGAGCATAATATTGTTATCGATCAGTGTCGGACCATGGCCAACCTCGATGAAAATATCCTGACTCATCATTGCGCCCTCTGCCTTTGGTGTTCCCTCCGGCGGGCAGTTGTCGTGCAGCAGGTTCTGGGTCAGGCGTGTTCCCTGTGCCTCCCAGTCGCACCAGATGCCCATCGTACAATGATGAATGTGATTTCTTCTCATCACAACATCGATCGCTGCATGCATCTTGATACCGGAAATCTCGGCTCCGCCAAGCTGCTGCATATTGTTGATGTTGTGAATGTGGTTGTCCTCAATGATACTGAACACACCGCCCATCCGTCCGACAATACCGGTCTGCTCACAATGATGGATGTGGCAGCGGCGGATGATATGGCTTCCGATGTTCTCCTTCGTCCAGCCGTGATACTGGCCGCGGCACACAGCATCACGCTCCATCTGGGTCGGGCTTTTTACGTGTTTTCTGGTAAAGTAATGGTCGTTCTCCGGATCGTAATATTTTCCGAGCGAAATACCGCAGCACTTGCTGTTGCTGACCTCACAGTCCTCAATAATCCATCCCTTCGACCAGTGCGGACCGATCATACCGTCCTGATAAGCAGCCGGCGGCGCCCATGTCGTTGCTGCCTTGCTGACATCAAATCCACTGAACGTAATGTAATTTACGCCTGTTTTCGACGGCATAAAGCAGTTCCGGCGCACGTTGATTTCTACTTTTTCCTCCGTCGGGTTTTTACCCTGGAAGTTTGCGTAGATGACCGTCTGATTTTTCTCTTTGTCCTGCTCGGTATACCATTTGTAAACCGACCACTCCGGCTCCCAGGACGGCGCATAAACCTCGCCTTTGATACACTCCTCGAGCGTCTCTGCCTCGTATAACTGGCGGTCATTCAGATAAACTGCGCCGGTATGGCGTACCACCGGTGCAAAATACCAGTCACCGCCGACCATTGTCGTGTATGGGTTATAATTGCCAAAAACTCCGTTGTCTACACGGCATACCCACACATTATCTTTGTAATGCTCCCAGTCATTCATCGTTTCCGCACCGGTGATCTTTGCGCCGAGCGGCTTCTCACTCTTATAGACGATTCTCGCATCCTCGGTTCCGCCGTTGATCGGATCGACATATTCGTGGTAGATACCAGGTGCAACCAGAACTTCATCTCCTGCCTTTGCAATTTTTGCCGCATCGTTGATGAACTTGAACGGCATCTCTTTTGTTCCGTTTCCATTCTTCGGAGCGGAATTATTGACATAGTAAATCATTTCTCTATACTCCTTTTTGTTATAGTAAAACCCGAAAACCCTGCAAAAAAGGCTGTGACGCAATCATTCACTCTCTGCGGCGCTGAATTTTTTACACTATTTTTTTGCGGGTCTATAGAATTTCTTTATGATAATGCTTCTTCCGCAGCCTCTTTTGATGCAAACGGGCCCGGCAGCGGATGAATGCCCTGACGGTTTCCGAAGTAGTCATATCGGAACACGATCGGCGTTCCATCCGGATTCTCATATTTCTGTTCCGGCTCAAATGCCATGCCAAGCGTCTCCGTTGAGATCACTGCACAGGCATTCTGCGGCAGATAATCGTAAACATTGGTCTCCAGTTTCCATTTTCCGTTCTCTTCTTTTACACCGATGGTGATTTCATGCTCGGTATCCACTACAGCGTCCTGTTCCTGCTCTGCCGGCTTCGCCCCATTGAAGTAAACGTTGCCGCCAAGCCATACCGGCAGCTTCTCGTAATACAGATCCGGTGACTTTCCGGAACCCATTCCGCAGTAACCCTCAAATCTTGCCACGTACTCCTCCAGCGTCGGATATCCGCTGTACGGCACGGTTCCTGCTGTCAGATTTCCGTCATCCCATTCATTATCCCCAGTCAGTTTACGGATTTCTTCCATTCCCGCACGAACCGGCTTCTGGATGAAGATATTATTGTAGAACCGGCAGTCACCGTGAAGAACTGTCATAAATCCGTTGATCTCCGTGCGATGCGGCACATGGTACGGTGTGTAGCGCGGCGACGGCAGCTTGTCGGAGCCATTGTTGACACCTCGGCCGACAGCAGTAAACGATCCCGCGATCAGGTTATGTACTACCGCAACCCCCTGCGTTGCCAGCTTCATCGCGCGGTCCGAAAGCAGTACGTTATTGTCCACCAGTGTCGGTCCGTGGGAAATTTCAATAAAGATATCCTCGCCGATACCGTCCATACCTTCTGGATTTGCATTTTCCTCGTTCGGCAGCGTATTGTCATGGAACAGGTTCTGCGTAACACGTGTGCCCTGTGCCTGCCAGTCAAGCCAGAGGCCTCTCGTACAGTGATGGAAATGGTTTCTTCGAATGATCACATCGATCGCCGCATGCATCTTGATGCCGCCGATCTCCGCACCCGCAAGGTTCTGTTTGTTGTTGATATGGTGAATATGATTGTCCTCAATGATCGAGAACACACCACCTAAGTGGCCTACAATACCCGTCTGTCCACAGTCGTGGATGTTGCACCGGCGGATGATGTGGCTTCCGATGTTTTCCTTCGTCCATCCCTCTCGCTGCGCCTGGCAGATACAGTCACGCTCCGTCTGTGTACCATCTTTGAATTTCCATTTGAGCCATTTATTGTCATTGTTCGGCTGTCTGTATTTTCCAAGGGAAATGCCCGAGCACTTCGAATCTGAAATCTCACAATCCTCGATGATCCATCCCTTTGACCAGTGCGGGCCGACCATTCCTTCCTGATATGCCGTCGGCGGAGCCCACTGGGTTGCCGCCTGTTTTACAACAAAGCCGGACAGCGTGATATAACCAATGCCCTCCTTCGATGGATAAAAGCAATTCTCGCGCACATTAATTTCCACCGTTTCCTCATTCGGGTTTTTCCCCTGGAAATTCACATAGAAAACGGTCTCATTCTTCTCTTCGTCCTGCTCCACATACCAGGTGTAAACCGTGAATGCCTGATCCCAGGATTTTTTATAGATCTCCGGCTTTTTCACCTGATCCAGACTTGTCACCTCATACATAGATTTTCCATTCAGATACACTTCTCCGGTGTGTGCCGTGTAGGATGCGATAAACCAGTCACCGCTGACCAGTGTCGTATATGGATTGTAATCCCCAAACAATCCGTTCGAAACGCGCGCTGTCCACACATCACCTTCCAAATGCTCCCAGTTATCCACAATTTCCGCACCGGTAATCACAGCTTTTCCCGGTTCCACAGAACGGTACACAATTCTTGCATCCTCACATCCCGCATTCGCCGGATCTACATATTCCCGATATACGCCAGGCGCTACAAGCACCTCGTCGCCGGACCTTGCAATTTTTGCCGCCTCGGAAATCGTCTGAAATGGATATTCCTTCTGCCCATTTCCGCTTCGCACAGCATTTCCATCTACATAAATCTGCATTTTTCGCTTACCTCCCACTTCTTCACTTTTCATAAACTTTTATTATATTTTTGTGAATTTTCGCCAAAACCACATCACTCTTTTTCCGATTTCTGCCGTTCTTCACAATTTTCATATCTTAACCATAATACAGATCCTCGTAAAACACTACTTATATATTGCCGATCATTGCCCAGATGTTTCGATTTTTTCTATATTTTTTCTCTCTTCTGTTGTATAATACCGTTTATCAGATACGGAGGATTCTTTTGCCATGAAAAACGATTCGACTTCTTTTTTCGAAAACAATCATTTTGCTAACAGCTATGTTTACGATATCTCTATTTCGCATGTCCCCGCCTATTTCGGTCTGCACTGGCATCACTATATTGAAATTGTGCTTGCACAGGATGACGGCATTATCTATGAAGTAAACGGAGAAGCCTTTCCACTGAAGCCCGGTGATCTTCTCTTTATCTGGCCCGGCGAGCTGCACGCTGTTTCCACAACCAACAGAGAACATCGCCTGATCATGCTTCAGCTCGATGCAGATTTTCTGGAAAAACGCGTGGATTTCCAGTCTGTTGCTTATCTTTTTTATCAGATTCGTCTTCTGAATCAGAACAACTTCCCGGAAATCGAAAAGCTCCGCGGATTTCTGACAGAACTGCGCAGGCTCTCCCTCTCCGGTATCAGTTTTTCCGAGCTGCGCGGATGCGTTCTGCTGTATCAGTTTTTTATTCTGCTCGGCGAAAATCTCTCCGTGCCGACCGAAACTGCCACACCGCAAAAAACAGGCCATTCCGCACAGGTACACCGCCAGATGATTGCTGCATGTACCTGGATCTCGAGTCACTGCACCGAACCGGTTTCCCTGGAAGAAGCATCAAAGGTCGCCGGATTCTCCCGCTGCCATTTTTCCAAGCTGTTCCGCGCATACACCGGTCTCTCCTTCACGGATTTTGTCACCAGGGAACGGCTCCATATCGCCGAAAACCTGTTAAAAAAACCGGATCTCACGATCACCGAAGTGTCGCTCGAATCCGGTTTTAACAGTATTTCTACGTTTAACAGAGTCTTTTTGAAATCAAAAAATGTAAGCCCTACCGACTTCCGTCAGATGTACCTGCAATCCTATCAGAAATAGGCTATGAATTCGGCATGGCCTCCGGTCTTTCGCAGGTGGATGGAACCTTCTCAAATGCACCCGTTTCCGCACTCTTCATAATCTGATCGATCGTATCGAGTACGTGATATGCCATTTTGGCATTCGCACGGTTTAGTCTGCCCTCTGCAATTGCTTCTGCCATCTCGGACGGACCGAGGCCGCGGCTGTTTTCGCTGTAGGCAAAGCCATAATCCAGCACTTCCGGAACTGCCTGCTGTGTCCAGTCCTTCACGCCCGGAATGTAGACGATATCGCCGCCGAAATTGTTCGGGTCCACCAGCTTTAAAATACCTTTTTTGCCGTAAATTGTGAATACCGCCTGATCGTTGATGGTGCTGTCGCCATTGACACAGAATGTGCCGGTCACGCCGTTTTTCATTTCCAGAATCGTGAAAGCCTGGCTCTCGTTGCTGTAGTCAAATTCCTGGCCGTATTCCGGGCTGTCCGGGACGACATTGACGCGCTTCGGCGCAAGGTTGCGCACGGAGGAAACGACACGGTCCACCGGGCCGAAAAGGCTGACGATGGCGGTCAGATAATAAACACCGAAATCGTAGCAGATACCGCCTCCCGGCATCCGCAGAAAACGGAAGATGCTCGCCAGCAAATCAAGATCGCGGTTTGCGCATGCTTCGAAAGATGTCACCTCGCCGATCAGCCCGTCGTCGATCGCTTTTCTTGCGGTCTGCAGTGCCGATCCAAGGAAGGTGTCCGGTGCGGAACCGAGATAGAGATGTTTCTCCTCTGCCAGCTCGATCAGTTTCGCTGCCGTTTCCGGTGCGAGGGTCATTGTTTTTTCAGTGTAAACGTGTTTTCCGGCTTCCAGTGCCTGACGGATCAGCCCCTCGTGGGTCGGTGCCGGTGTCAGAATGACTACCATTTCAATCGACGGGTCTGCCAGAATTTCCTCGTAGGTACAGCCCTTGATGCCATACTGCTCTGCTTTCTTTTTCGCATGTTCAAGATGGCCTGCGCAGCATGCTGCTACCTCAAGATTCTCAAAGTTATGAATCATGTTCGTCAGATAAATATCACTGATCGCTCCGCAGCCGACAACGCCGACTCTCATTTTTTTCGTTTCTGTTGTTCCCATTTGTAAAAATCCCCTTTACTCTTTGTTTTTTGATTCTGTTCTGATAAAAACCCTTATCTTTTTTATACAACGAAATGTCTGAAAAAACAAGCATTCCGGCTCATATTTCACTTCAAAATAAAAAAACCGCCCACGGTTTCTGCAGATTCTCTGCATCACCGCGGACGGCCTTTTTCTGTTGTTTACTCCACGCTTTTCAGCGATTCAATCATATCAATTTTTCTTAACCGGTAGAACATCATAAAGTTGACGAACAGGGCAAACGCCAGGGTAATCAGGGCGCTCCAGCCGTAGCTCCGCGGGAACACGTTTCGTCCGAACATCATCATATCGACCTCGACGGTCTGAATTACGCAATGATGTAAAAACGTTCCAATTCCCATGCCCGCGATAACGCCGAACAGTGTCAGCACCATGTTTTCCCGGTACACGTACGATGCCACCTCGCCGTCGAAGAAGCCGAGCACTTTCAGCGTTGCCAGCTCTCTCTGTCGTTCGGTGATGTTAATGTTGTTCAGGTTGTACAGCACCACAAACGCCAGCAGGCCCGCCGATACGATCAGCACCACGATGACGATGTCGAGGGAACGAAGCATGTTGTCAATCTGATCAATCAGGTCGGATGTGAACGAGATTGCCGCTACACCGTCGTACGTCATGATTTTTTCTCCGAGTGCTGTCTCATAATTGCTCGACGTGTCCTGATATTTCATCAGAAGCTGGTTGTAATCCGGCGCTCCGCCGAACAGCTCCTCGTAGAGATCCGGGGCCAGATACAGATAATGGCGCACGTAGTTTTCGACGATGATCGAAATCTTTACGTCCACAATATCGTCGCCTTTTTTCAGCTGAACCGTGTCGCCTGCTTTTACGCCGAGCATCGTTGCTGTCTTTTCGCTGATGGCTGCGCCGCCGTCGGTCGGGAATTCGTAAACTTCTCCGCTTTTCCGGTCTCGGAAGGCATAGAAGTCATTGAAATTCGTCAGTTCTTTCGGCACTTCAAGCACTGCATCCACGGTCTTTTTGTCGGTCTGCAGTTCGATGTTCTGGCAGTACATTTCCAGCAGCTCATCGATGCCGCTGTAGTTTTCCAGATCGGTCTGCAATGCTTCTTTTTCGGATTCATCCACATCTGAATTCAGCACAGCATTCGCCTGATAGGTGAAGAGGCTGACGAACTGGTTTTTCGCAATCGCGGTGATGGAATCCTGAAGGCCGAAACCGACGAGGATCAGACCCATGCATCCGCCGATTCCGATAACGGTCATGAAGAATCGTTTTTTATACCGCACCAGATTCCGCACGGTTGATTTCTGCGTAAAGTTCAGATGTTTCCAGAGTACGCCGATGCGTTCCAGGAAAATCCGTTTGCCGTTTTTCGGTGCTTCCGGCCGCATCAGCTCTGCCGGACCTGCGGCGAGTTCTTTGTAGCATGCCGCGATCGTCGCCACGCCGGTGCAGGCTGCACTCGCCAGAATCGCAAGGCCTCCCTGCTCCCAGTTCAGCGGGGTCATGTAATACGGGAGTCCTGTATACAGCATGCCGTAGGCATTCATAATAACCCAGGGCAGGATTTTTTCTCCAACCACCACGCCCGCGAGAGCGCCGGATACGGTGGAGAGCATCGCGTATGCGAAATATTTAAAGGCGATCACGCCGTCGGAATAGCCGAGGGCTTTTAACGTTCCGATCTGCTGACGCTGTTCCTCGATCATTCGTGTCATCGTCGTCAGGCTGACGAGAGCAGCCACGAGGAAGAAGATAACCGGGAAGAATTTTCCGATATTCGAGATACGGCCGGCATCCTGACCGAAGCTCTCAGTTGACGTTACCTTATTCCGTCCCCAGACGTACCACGTTGGTTTTTTCAGGTCTGCGAGTGTTTTCTCACCGTCCGCAATTTCCTGCTTCGCATCCGCGATTTCTGGTTCGGCGTCGGCTTTTGCTTTTTCATATTCGGCTTTGCCGTCCTCAAGTTCCTTTTCTTTATCGGCAATTTCCTGTTTCGCATCCGCAAGGGAGATTTTTCCGTCGGCGATTTCCTGTTTCGCGTCGGCAAGCTGGGTTTCTCCGTCGGCAATCGTCTGCTTGGCTTCGGCGAGCTGACTTTCTCCATCGGCGATCGTCTGCTTTGCTTCTGCTAACTGGGTTTCGCCATCGGCGATCGTCTGTTTCGCGTCGGCGAGCTGACTTTCTCCACTGGAAATTGTCTGCTTTGCAGCGGCAAGCTGGGCCTCACCCGACTGAATCGTCTGTCGGTACGATGCAATCTGCTGTTCCCCATCAGCAAGCTGGGCTCTGGCAGCCGCAAGCTGAGTTTCTCCGTCTTTTAATTTACTGCGATTCGTCTCAATCTGAGCTTCTCCGTCGGCAATCGCTGCTTTGGCGGATGCAAGCTGGGCTTCGCCATCCTCAATCTGTTTCTGATAAGCTTCTGCTTGTGCTTCTCCATCCTGAAGCTGGGCAAGAGCCTCTGTAATCTGAGCTTCGCCGCTTTCCAGTTCTTCTTTTGCAGAAGCAATCTGTGCCTCGCCTGCGGCGCATTCCTGCTCTTTTTCTGTTAATTGTGCATCTGCAGCGGCAAGCTGACTTTCTGCGTCGGTAATCTGAGCTTCTGCAGCCGCAAGCCGGGCTTCCGCATCAGCGCTTGCTGCTTCAAACGCTGCGATGTTTTGTTCCAGAAATGTTTTCTGCTCCTGCATCGTGAAAAGCTGCTGTGCTAACTCTGTCTGCTTTGCTTCCAGCGCAGTTTTCTGTTCCAACAGGGATACATATGCTTCATCTTCCTCCGTCAGTCCGTCAAGCTGAGCCTCAATCACCTCGATCTGACCAGTCACTTCTGTCTGCGCAGCCTCCACCATCGGAAGCTGCCTGGAAATCTGGGCTAACTGATCCTTGGCTGTCTCATACTGACTCTTCTGTTCTTCATACGCTGCCTTCTGCGCTTCATACTGTGTGCGTCCTGCAGCGGTTTCTGCTTTCTTGTTGTCCAGTTCCTCGCGTGCAGCGGAAAGCTGCTCCTTTGCAATATTCAATTCCGTTTCTTTTTCGGAAAGCTGCTCTTTTGCAGTATTCAGCTCCGTCTGCTTCCGAGTCAGTTCGGTTTTTGCCGCCGAAAGCTGCGTCATTTTTTCCTCTAACTCTTTTTTGCCGGATGCCAGTTCTGTTTCTTTCTCTGCAAGCTGTGCTTTTCCGTCGGAAAGTTCTTTCGCTTTTGCCTCAAGTGTGGTTTTTCCACTTGCAAGTTCATCGGCTTTCTGATTCAGCTCCGCTTTTCCGCTTTCCAGCTCTGCCGCCTTTGCTTCCAGCGTCGCTTTTCCGCTCGCAAGTTCCGCCTCTTTATCTTTCAGCGTTGCCTTGCCGGATGCCAGTTCCTGCTCTTTATCGGCGATGGTTGCTTTCGCACTGAGAAGTTCCTGCTCTTTGTCTGCAATGGTCTGTTTTCCGTCAAGGAGTTCCTGTTCTTTCTCAGCAATCGTCTGCTTTCCGTCAAGAAGCTCCTGTTCTTTGTCCTTTAACGTCTGTTCGCCGTCGAGAAGTTCCTGCTCTTTGTCCGCAATCGTCACTTTCGCGTCGGCAAGCTGCTGTGCACCGTCATCCAGCTCTGTTTTTGCGTCCGCTAATTTCTGCTCTGCATCAGCGACCTGCTGTTTTGCATCATCAATCTTTTCCTGTCCTTCGGTTTTGACTGCCGTATACCGCCGGTCGCACGCCGCATCCTCGAGCGCTTCAATCTTCGTCTGTACAGCCTTCACCGTCTCATCATACGCATCGCTGTAGCTCGCCTCTTCCTGTGCGCCGTCCGCCTGGACGTAAATCTCTGTATAGAGATCCGAGGTAAATGTCTCCGGAAGCAGCAGTGCAAAACTGTTGATGCTTCCGTTTCCAATCGAGCCCGTTCCCCGGTTCAGATCCATATAATAAGGGAGTGTCGCCGAACCAACAATCGTAAACGTGTCCCCGGTCAGCGAATCTGAGAGCGGATCCTCCGTTCCGGAAGTGAACGTTACCTGATCTCCGATCTCACAGCCGGAACTTTTTAGAAACTGCGTATCAACAAGAATTTCATCCTCTTTCTCCGGCATCCGTCCCTCGACCACGCGCGGCTCATTCACACCGTCCGTCAGCGCAATCAGCTTCACAACCTGCTCGCTCTCGCCGATGTCATGCAGCACTTCCACCGTTTTTCCGCCGTAGACCGCTTTCACGCCATCCGTCTTCGCGATATCCGCCAGATCATCGTCTGTCAGCCCCAGCGTTCCAAGGACTTTCAAATCCATATAATTTACTTCATCATAATACCGGTCCGCCGAAACCTTCATATCTCCTTCCGCCGACCGAATGCCCGAGAAAAACGCCGCGCCAAGAAGCACGATGAAAAAGACTGACAGAAACCGCCCCTTGTTCTTTGTGATTTCCCGGATAAAGTCTTTTCGAAATGCTCTCATCGTCCACCTACCATTCTATCTCTTCCACCGGCGTCGGGTTCTCATTTGTTTTCATTCCCGCCACTTTTCCGTTTCGGATTTTAATCACGCGGTCCGCCATCGGTGTCAGCGCCGAGTTGTGAGTGATGACAATGACCGTCATCCCCTTCTCCCGGCAGGTATCCTGCAGCAGCTTTAAGATCGCTTTTCCCGTCACATAATCGAGCGCGCCGGTCGGCTCATCGCAGAGCAGCAGTTTCGGATTCTTCGCCAGCGCACGCGCAATCGCCACACGCTGCTGCTCTCCGCCCGAAAGCTGCGCCGGGAAGTTATTCATTCTCTCTTCCAGCCCAACCTCCGCAAGCACCTCCGACGCATCCAGCGGATGCTTACAAATCTGCATCGCCAGCTCCACATTCTCGAGCGCCGTCAGGTTCTGCATCAGATTATAAAACTGAAAAACAAATCCAATATCCTCCCGCCGGTACTGGATCAGCTTCTTGCCGCGGTATTTGCTGATTTCCGCGCCGTCCACCAGCACCTTTCCGGAAGTCGCTGTGTCCATGCCTCCTAAGATATTCAGAACGGTCGTCTTTCCCGCACCGCTCGGGCCGACAACGATCACAAACTCACCTTTTTCCACATCAAAGCTGATTCCATCCGCGGCCTTGATGGTGACTTCACCCATTTTGTATGTCTTGGTTACATCCTGAAGACTCACATATCCTGCCATGCTCTTGTGTTCCTCCTATGTAAAATTCAATATCCCTCATTTCTTTTATTGTACCAAGCTGTTGCCGCGGCGGCTAGTCCTAAGAAGGCGAATTTACTGTTTTTTTATAAATATTCCTGGGCAGACCGCATTCTCAGCTTTTGCATTTTTCCATACATTTGCAGAATAAAACAGCCGCTACCGTGCTTGCTGCCGTCGCTGCCAGTGCCGGTCCGACAATGGCCGTTGGATGCACGCTGCCATACTGGCTGCGGTATGCAATCACGTTGACCGGTATCAGCTGCAGGGAAGAAATATTTAAAATCAGAAAGGTGCACATTTCCCGGTTTGCAGTTCCTTTCGGAACAGCGGCCGGATTTTTGTTTTTCCGCCGTTCCTCTTCCAGCTCTTCGAACTGTTCCATGGCAAGAAGGCCCGGCGGCGTTGCCGCTGCGCCAAGACCGAATACATTACAGATCATATTTGTGGCAGCCGATTGGATGGCCGGGTGATCCGATGGTACCTTTGGAAACAAAAAGCGCATGACCGGTCCCATCTTTTTTACCAGGCTGTCGATCATTCCCGCTTTCCCTGCAATCTCCATCAGCCCGCTCCAAAGGCCCGTCACACCCAGAAGAGAAATTGCCAGCACAACTGCCTCTTTTGAAGCACGCAGCGCACCGTCTGTCACCTCCGGCAGCTTTCCGCAAAAAGCACCGTAGGCAATACCAAGAAGAAGCATACCGCTCCAGAGTCTGTTCATGGATTCACCTGCGTTCATCCGTTATCTTTATACGATATGCTTCTTTTCTGTTTTTCATGATATTCTGTTTCAACCCACAGCCGGTAATATTACAAAATCCCCGCCAGTGGGTCCACTGGGACGGAATTCCGGCCGCAATCAGAACCAGAACTGGCAGGAAAAGTATCTTTTTTCCTCTTTTCGACAGGTATTTCTGCGTATTTTCCTCTGTCAGCAAAAGATATTCAAACCACAGATAAGACGCCGTTGTCACGCCAGCCAGCTTTGTGAACAGCTTTGCCACCGCGGTATCTGTTTTCTGTCATTTCTTTCTTTTGTTCTGTCGTTCACAGCCTCCTGCGCTTCTCTCCATTCCAAAATAAGTTTTGTTTTCCCATAAAATCAATTTTCTTTTTAAAAAATCGTATCACAGGAATCATTAAAAGTTTAATTTATGTTTTCATCTGATTTTTTGTCTAATTTTTATGCCTATTTCATATAGTTTTTCAAATAATAGTATAATAAACACAAATTTTAGCCGGAATCGGATCATTCTATTCCATACCAAAACAACAATCCGATGCCCAAAATACAAAAGCGCATCACTTGAAACGCTTGACTTCAGGAGGGAAAATATGAGTGCAAGATTAGTATTAACAGTAAAAGATTCCAATCGAATGGCAAAAGGTCTTTCCATGAGCATCATGGACAAAATGTTTCATCCACTCAAGTACAATAAAATGATGAATTCCAAAGCAAAAATAGGCATCTTTATTGATGACGAAAAAGAAGGAACTTTATATGAGGCATCTAAGACTCCATATGAAATCAGCTTAACTCCTGGCGTTCATCGTATTTCTATGATAGATCCGGCAAAAGACAGCAAAAAAGGGAATGTCAATCTGATGGGGTCCATCATTGGATTTTCTGCAGGCAGCGGCCTCGCAGAACAAATATCCGTCGGCGAAATAGGAAAATTCTTAGCCGGTGCCATGTTTAAAACTGGTGATGGTTACCTGGATCTGGATTTAAAAGACGGAGATATCTTAAAAGTTCAGTGTCAGGCCGGAATTGGCGGAAAAGTATCTATCAAAGTATTAAAATAAGAATTGCCAAAGCATATCATGCAAAGCAATCGGATGACAAGGGAGGCAAAATATTTTTTGCCTCCAACATCATTTTATCAGCAGACACCTGGAGGAAATAAAATATGGACTTTCCTGTTTCGATTCCATGGGAAACTCTTGATCCCGAAATATTACAAAAAGCGATAAATTCAGGTAGTAATTACAGAACCTATTGTGATGAAAAATCATGGGATATTTCTTTTGAAATAGAATTTCTGGAAAAAGAAGAAATCATCTTTCTTCTCCTGGTTGAGCACGGACGCCGCAAAGTCGGAACTTCTGTGCAAAAGACAAATGAACGAACGGAAATTTCCAAATATACAAAAGAAGAACAGGCAAAAATGGTAAATGCTTTTAATCAAAAACTTGATACTTACGAAGCGTGGAACTCTCTGTTTGTCGGACCAACGACAAGTATGTTTGGAAATCATGTGTATGAATCCTATATGGACTATATGTATTCCTGGGATCACTTGGGCGACAGAATTTTTCTGTCCAATTATTATGAACGTCAATTATATTCTGTGCAATCCGATACCCATGTTACAGTAAAAAGCAATCAGGAAGGATATGATTCTATCTATGAGCTGGCGCAGGCAAAGGTAACAGACCATACCTTAGAAGGTATCTGCTGGAATTTTTTCCCGAAGCTCCTGTTTTCCAAGGGAGATCTCGCGGGTGCGCCGTACCATGATGTCTATCATCGTCTGGAAATTCTGACAGATACAGAATATCTGCTTGTTCCGGCGCTGCTTTCACTCAAAGAAAAATATGAAATTACAGCAGTCGCCGGAAATCTGGATTGCCCGCAGATGCATTCTCATGCAATGACACTGAAAGCAGCAGTACAACAAGCTATTTTTAAAAATATCTTTGGAAATCTCTTTCCGGAAAATGGATTTTTGCTACAGAAAGCCCCAAAGAAAATGCTGCTTTCTGCTCAAAAACAGGCAGAGGAATTTTCTGTTGCGTCTATGAATGCCCGAAAATATCCCGAGCTCCTGATGCAGGCAGCTGCAAAAGAAAATTTTCATTGTACAGCCTTTCAGATTCTGCAATTTTCCAACAATCCATATCTGTCGGCCTTTGATAAAACAGATCTTTTCAGAAGATGCATGGCCATCAGTAATCAATCAGAAGAACCGGGAATCTGGAAAGAAACCTATCAGAATCTGCTCCGGGTAATGATCTGCAAAATAACTTTGGAGGAATCTCAGTTCAGCGATCCGGAGAGCATCAAAGAATTACAGGATTTTACAGAACACCAGCAAGAAAAGCTGGAACAGGAAATGCAGTTAAAAATCCCAAAAGAAAAAACTGCTGAAATTTTATTGATGAATGAACTGAAATGTATGCTGGCATGCATTTCCGTCGTAACAGCAGAAAAAATACAGGGACACAAATGCACCGAATTGGCCGAGAAGAGCTGGCGTCTGGCAGAAAGTATCGAATATATATGGAATGCAGAAATTCTAAATCCACAAATCAGAGAAACTGTGTCCAAAGCATTCATCCGCATTTGTATCGGATGTGGATCTATGTATCTTCAGAATGTACAGGAAGAACATATAAATCCCGAGCAGATCCAGGAAGCAGCGGAAGAAATCTCATTACTTCTGTATCATTACAGCGATCTTTTGCTTCCGGAAGAAATGCCGGTCTATCAAATCCCTATCTATCAAACGCTCCAAATTGCAAATATGAGACTGGAGCGAAAGGAAAATGCATTGTACTATGCCCAAAAAGGAGTTGTATTGTGTGATCTGTTTTCTGCTGGTCAGAATGCGCAATTAAATGGTCTCATTCAGGATTCAAAAAACATGTTTCAGCAATATATCAATCAAAATGTACCTGCTGCATCCCGCCCGGCAAAAAAGAAGGGGCTTTTCTCCCGGCTCTTCCAGAGATAGCAGGAGAAAAGCTGTCCCGAAAGAATCCTTTATTTTCCTGGAAGCGCGGTTTATAAGGTGCCTCCATATTCCACAATCATGTTTCGAATAATATCCAGCGTCTCCTCCTGTGACCATGCCATGTTTCCATTCTCCAGAAACTGGCAAAATTCATATAGTTTTTGTGAGAAGCCGGATTCTTTTAAAATGTAATATTGCAATCCATGACTTGTATTGTTCCAAAATGCAATTCCATTATGAACATTAGAGCTACATACAATGGAGATATGTTTCGGCAGCTGGACGAAATTTTCTTTTACACAAATGCAGGAATGAGGTGTGTGCAGCATATATTGATAATAACTTTTCAACAGCCACAGGCGCATCGCAGGATCAAGAGGCTTATAAAGCATATCCGGATAGCCTGCAATGCGTCCCTGCTCCATTAATTGTCGTAAGCCAGATATGCAGAAAATATGTACCATACTTTCCGTTTCCATGTGCCGGATCCGCTGAAAGAGAGAAGATAAGAGCTGTTCTTTTTCCACTCCATCCAGGATGATCTGCTGTTTCAGTACATTTAACGGAATCAGATGCAGAAGACATGGTGAATATTCAATATAATAGTTATGCGTTACATAACCTTCATTCATCATAACATTGACATCTTTTACATAAGCATTTAAATCAGAGCAAAACAACATTTCCTTTGCTATTTTTCTTTCCTGAATAAAGGAATTCTTCAGTAATTGTATTTGTTGCGCATCTCTGAGAATAATTCCTTTCGCCGTATGAAAATTGATTCCAATTGCAATATGGTCTGTGATCAGCCAGTTGGGAAGTAAGCCTGCTTTTTTCGCCTCGGACTCAGCAGAAGAAACGTAATAATAAAATGGTTTGTAGTTTTCATAGTTCATTGCCGGTTTCAGACTGCATATTTTCCGAAGGTTATCCAGTGTATTTTCCGTTGTCTGATTCTGCAGCAAAGGAAAAAGATGCTCTAATCTGCGATAGGGCACTTCATGAATAATCTGAACAAGATATCGTAAATGTTCCAGTGAAATTTCCGGAGTACATAAGCAAATCGTGGAATCGGAAGCATTTATCATTGCTTTTCGAATACACGCATAAATTGCAAAGATATTGTCCAGCGTCATATCCGTATCCGGAATTCCTGAAACACTTGGAGAAACAGAGACTTGAGGAAATTCAACCACATCCTGCTGGATAATACGGATCAGTTCTTCCATACATTGCCACTGGCTCTTTCCCATTTTTTCCTGGCGATAAAGGAACAGGAGATCTGCTCTTGTATTTCCGGTGCATTCCATCGCATCAAGAAGACAGGTCAGGCGCTCTTCTTCTTTTGGAATACGTTTTCCTTTACTCATTTTAGAAATGTAATCCAGCTGCATACCACTGGCCTCAGACAGATAATATAAAGTTTTTCCTGTATTTTTTATTTCCTTTTCAAGCCTTTGTGAAAAATCGCTCATGTAGTATCAAAGTTCCTTTCCGGACAACAGCAAATATCCGATGGCTTGGGCAGAATGCTGTTTTCCTGTCGACATTGATCTAAGTATACAGGAAAAAGCCAAAATATGCAAAATTTTTCACACAAATTCATCTGCTTTTTCTGCAAAAAAGCTTTATATCATTTATAACATTACGAAGGAGAAAACTAATATGCTTTTCATCGCTATCCTAATCTTAATCTTTTTGATGTATCGATTTTTTACCTTTCGTGCCGAAATGGTTTTTACCATGTCCTTAATTGCCCCGATCATGATCGTAATCGGCGCCTGCTATTTACCTGGAAAATATCATGAAGCCGGAATTTTTCTTCTGGTTATCGGTGCATTTATGCTGGCCGTTGTTCTGCTTATCTGCCGCCTCACTGCACGGGGTGTTGAAAAAGGACTGCGGCTGGAATATTACAAAAACCTGATTATTTATGGCGCCCTCAAATTTTTACAGAACCTTTCTAAAGCGACGATTGTTTTTAGCTTTCTGGCCGCTTCACTAGGCGCCTTCTCTATGGACTACAAAGAAAGACTGGATACCAAAGGAAGAAAAATTTATGTAAATGATAACCTGCGTGACCCGGAAGGCAAACAGTATGAAGAAGTAGAAAAGTAAAAAAAGCAGGCACGAATCACCTTTTTCGGGAATCGTGCCTGTTTTTTTTACGTATGCATCAATTTCAAAAATTCATTCTCCGGCATTTCAACACCAAGTAGTGTCTTCATCATCTGAAGAAATACATCATCGGTTTCTTTTTGAGCGTTCAGACAGACCATGATGACCGACAGTTTATCATCCTCTTTCCTCTTGCTGCATTACTTTTTGTTTCCCCTTACGCTGTTTTTACTATAGCATATTTTTCTCCTGTTTGCACCTACCTACAGGACTGCTACTAGCTACTCTCTCAAGATGCAGCGTATCAAAAAGGGAGCTTCCGCTTCACGAATTTTTATTCGTTAAAAGTGTATCATTGTGAAACGCTCGTTGCGTCCGCCAGAGGAAGCCTGCGGATCTGCCCGGAAGAAGTCTCCTGTGACTATTTTGACTGGTGCGAGGGAAAACTTTCCGCGATCAACCAGTACCATGGCGAAGACATGGCGCAGTACAGCTGGGCTGAGTTTACCAACGGGGAGCTGAACCGGGAGAGAGGCCGATAAGAAATTCACACAAATCTGACTATTTATGATATACTGAATGAAATGCTCTTAGTTCTGAATTCTTTTATGCTCCGGCACAGATCTTTCGGGACGAAATTTTACTTTTCTATGCCGAAATCCACCGTTTTTTCGACATACGAAGAAAGGAACGTTATGAAAATTATTTTTATCCGCCACGGCGAACCAAATTATGAAATTGATTCTCTGACCGAAAAAGGCTGGCGCGAGGCCGAGCTGCTTTCGAAACGCACAGCGAAATGGAATGTCACCGATTTTTACTGTTCTCCGCTTGGCCGTGCAAAAGATACGGCTTCTTTTACGCTGAAAAATGCGGGCCGTGAAGCTGAAATTCTCCCATGGCTGCGGGAATTTGATGCACCCGTCCTGGACCCGGAGACTGGAAAACGCCGGATTCCATGGGATTTTCTGCCGGATGTGCTCGATGCAAACCGGGATCTCTATGACCAGGATCTCTGGACGAAAAATCCGATCATGCAGACCGGAAACATGGACGAGAATTACCATTTCGTGACCGACGGACTCGATGCACTGCTTGCGCGCTACGGCTATGTACGCGACGGCTACCGCTATCACGCTTCGGATGAAACAAACCGTGAAGCCGTCATCGTCTGCTTCTGCCATCTCGGCGTCACCTGTGTGGCACTGTCGCATCTGCTGAATATGACGCCGGTACAGCTCTGGCAGGGCATGTTCCTGGCACCGACTTCCGTCACAATCGTCGGAAGCGAGGAACGCAAGCTGGGCGAAGTATACTTCCGCTGCCAGACCGTCGGCGATGTCCATCATCTGCTTTCCGCGGGCGAACCGGTTTCGTACTATGGAGCCTTTAATGATCCATTTCAGTTTTAAAAATCACAAAAAGGAGTCTTTTATCATGAATGAAGCAAAATTTCAGGCAAAATTAAGAGAATATGCAAAGCTGATCGTAAAAATCGGCGCAAATGTACAGAAAGGACAGCGTGTCCGCCTCCAGGCCGGCGTCGATCAGGTTCTGCTTACCCAGATGGTGACAGAGGAGTGCTATCAGGCGGGCGCAAGCTATGTGGAAGTGATCTGGGAATGCGGTGAGATCAACAAAATGCATTATCAGTATGCCACCGCAGAAACGCTTGGCGCGGTTCCGCACTGGGAAGAAGAGCGTTTCAAACAGATGACGGTTGATCTGCCGGTTCGCATTTTCATCGACTCCTCCGATCCGGACGAGCTCGCCGGCATTCCTGCGGACCTGCTCTCCACCGTTCGTCAGATGCGTGGAAAGGTCATTAAAAAATACCGTGACCAGCTCGATGGAAAGCATCAGTGGCTGATCGTTGCCGCCGCTTCTCCAAAATGGGCAGAAAAAGTATTCCCGGGCGAGCCGGAGGATATTGCTGTTGAAAAACTGTGGGATGCTATTTTCGACTGTGTTTACTTAAAAGACGGCGAAGATGCAGAAAAGATCTGGCAGGCACACTGCGACCTCATGACCCAGAAAGCCAGCTGGCTGAATGAGCAGGCATTCCACAAGCTGCATTACACCAGCAAAAACGGTACGGATTTCACCGTTGAGCTGATTCCGGGCGCAAAATGGAGCGGCGCCGGTGATATCAACCATACGAACAACACCTTCTACGTTCCAAACATGCCGACCGAAGAAGTCTTCACCAGCCCGATGAGAGGAAAATGTGAAGGCCGTCTCGTTTCCACAAAACCTTTAAGCTGGTCGGGACAGATCATCAACAACTTTACCGTCGATTTCAAGGATGGAAAAGTCGTTGACTGCCACGCAGAGCAGGGCGAAGAGGTTTTGAAAAAAATGTTCGCCATGGACGCCGGTGCTGCAATGCTCGGCGAGGTTGCACTCGTTCCGAAAGAATCTCCGATTAACCAGTCCGGGCTGATGTTCTTTAATACCCTTTTCGATGAAAACGCATGCTGCCACGTTGCCGCTGGCGCCGGTTTCCCTGAGGTGCTCGATGGATTTCTGGAGATGAGCAACGAGGAAATTCTGGAAAAAGGTGTGAATGATTCTCTGATCCACGTTGACTTTATGGTTGGATCGGATGACCTGCACATCGTAGGTATCCGCGAAGATGGAAGCGAAACCGATATTTTTGTAAATGGTACCTGGGCAGAGTAAATCTGCTGTTTTTCGCAATAGAAGCAGGGGACTTCCTTTATTTAGTCAAAAAAAACAGACCCGGGGCAATCTACCGTTTTTTGTAGACTGCCCCGGGTTTTGTTTTTGAAAAAAATCAGTTTCCAGACTTCCCTTTTCTCATATAAGGATTTCGATACAGCGAAATCACAAGTTCTGCTGCCATGAAGCACCAGATGATCGGTTCGCACCAGATCACGGCACTGTAGTGGTAGCGCGGGATAAACACCATCGCAAAAATAATTTTTCCGAAAAGCTCAATAAAACTCGACAGCAGCGGAAGAATCTTTTCTCCGAGTGCCTGCAGTGCAAGGCGGCTGCAGTTGACAAGGCCAAGTGCAAAGAAGAACGGAATGGCTACACGAAGGTAGCGGGCTCCGTTTCCGAGGACGGTCGGATCGGAAGAACCGGAGATCAGATGAACCATCGTCGGTGCAAGCGGAGTGACAAGGAGAATCAGGCATGCGGTCACGCTGAAGCAGAAAATATAAGCATAGCGAATGCCTTTCCGCACGCGCTCCCAGTTGTCCGCGCCGCGGTTCTGTGCCACATACGTGTTGACTGCCTGTGCCATCGAGGAAAGCGGCATCATCGAGAAGGAAAACAGCTTTCTCGCAGCCGTGTGTCCCGCAATTGTTTCATAGCCAAGGCTGTTGATGCCCGGCTGCAGGACAATCGAACCGACATAGATAATACTGCTCATAAATCCCATCGAAAATCCCTGTGCCAGAAGCTCCATGTACAGTCCGCGATCCGGTTCAAAATGACGTTTTTCCGGAAGCAGAATTTTTGCTTTGGTAACAATATAAATCAGGCAGAGCACGACGGAAATTCCCTGCGCAATCACGGTTGCAATTGCAGCACCGCGAACACCCATGCCGAAAGAACGGATAAACAGCAAATCCAGTACAATGTTTACCAACGATGAAATAATCAGGAAAACAAGCGGCATAAAGCTGTTTCCGATTGCTCCCAACAGACCGGAGCACAGGTTGTAGGCAAACATGACAAACAGAAAAACGGATAGAATTGAAATGTAGCTGTAGGATTCTTCGAGGATTTCTGCCGGTGTTTTCAGCAGCCGCAACAGCGGATGCATGAAAATCGTTGCAAGAACGGTGACCACCAGTGTAACGGTAATACCAATAACGATACAGGATGCAACGGATTTTTTCATCCGTTCCGTCTCCTGTCTTCCAAAGCATCGCGCCGTGACGATCGCGAGCCCGTTTCCGACGCCGAACGTAAATCCGGTCATCATTTCATAGATCGACGAGCAGGCACCCATAGCTGCAATCGACGAATCGCCGAGTGTATGGCCGACAATCAGTGTGTCCATCGTGTTGTAAATCTGCTGAAATACACGAGATGCCATGATCGGAAGTGCAAAAAGAAGCAGAGATTTCAGAATCGAGCCGTGAAGCAGATCAACCCGGGAACTCCGCTGGGTTTGTGACTGTGACATAAAAAATTTCCTCCCTCAAAAATACTTCATTGTTCCTATTATAACAGACGGGAGTAACTACCGGACAAGGAATATCTCCAAATCTGTAAAACAAATACAATAACACAAAATTTTACAGATTTTCATACTTCTTCCTCTCTTTCCTTCTCTTAGAGCGTGTCGTTATTCTTTTCCCAGTAAATACTGATAAATATCTCTCTTCGTTACGCCACGGTCTTTTGCCACAAGCTTCATCGCCTCTTTCCGCGCAATCCCCTGGTCTTCATACCGTTTCATATGTTCCTCAATCGAAATTTCCTCAAACGCAGCCTTCGCCTCGTCCTCGATTTCTTTCTGGCTTCTGCCCTCGATGACAAGAACGCATTCGCCTTTCGGATCTTCCTGTTCGTAGCGGGTGATGGCATCTTCAATCGTGGTCTGCCATGCTGTCTCATGCTTTTTCGTCAGTTCCCGACACAGTGTCAGGCGGCGGTTGCCAAGGATTTCCAGCAGTTCCCGCAGCGTTTTCAGCAGATGATGCGGCGCCTCGTACACGATCATGGTTCGTGTCTCGTTTTTCAGCCGCTCCAGCGCCAGTTTATGTTCTTTTTTATCCGGCGGAAGAAACGCTTCAAACACAAATCTTCTCGTCGAAAGTCCCGACAGCGTCAGTGCCGTTACACACGCACACGCCCCCGGCAGACTCGTCACTTCGATTCCGGCTTCGTATGCCATTTTCACCAGCTCCTCCCCCGGGTCTGAGATTCCCGGTGTTCCGGCATCGGTGATAAGGGCAATGTTCGTTCCCGCCAGCAGCTTCTGCACCAGCTCGCGGCCCTTGTCGTATTTGTTGTATTCATGGTAACTCGTCATCGGCGTATGAATCTCAAAATGGTTCAGCAGCTTAATGCTGTTTCTCGTATCCTCCGCCGCGATCAGATCGACCTCCTGCAGAATGCGGATTGCACGGAAGGTCATATCCTCCAGATTTCCAATTGGTGTTGCACACAAATATAATTTTCCTGCCATGTTCTTATCTCCCGTCTCCATATAATTCCCGGATGTCCTTTGTATACACGCCCGGCGTCTCATACACAATCAGCGGTTTCTCCACAGTAATTCTCGGATTCCCGCCTTTCATCGCCTCGATCAGCACCATGTTCGGCTCCTTGTCCACAAACGGATAAACGAGCTGCATCCTTTTTGGTTCCAGATGATATTTTTTCAGCGTCGAAAAAATCTCCGCCAGCCGGAACGGCCGGTGCACCAGATAGAACCGTCCTTTCGTCTTTAAAACCGCCGATGCCTCTTTCGCAATATCATCAAACGAGCACAGCACCTCATGCCGCGCAATCGTCTTCGCCTCAAGCGCATTCGTCAGCCCGTGCTGCCCCGTCATGTACGGCGGATTGCACGTTACCACATCAAACACTTCTTTTCCAAACTGCTGCGATGCCGTCTTCACATCTCCCTGGAAAATCTCAACATCATTTTCCAGATGATTGTACCGCACACTCCGCTGTGCCATCTCGGCACTGTACTCCTGAATTTCCAGCCCGGAAAAATGCTCTCCGTTTGTCTTCGCCTTCAGCAGAATCGGCACAATTCCCGATCCCGTGCAGAAATCCATCGCCCGCTCCCCGCGCTTCACCTTCGCGTAGGATGCCAGCAGCACCGCGTCAATGCCATAGCAGAAAAGGGATGGATTTTGTATCATCCAGTAACCGTTCTGCAGATCATCGAGCCGCTCACCCGGCTTCAAAAATTCTTCTTTTCTATCCAATGAAAATCCCTCCTCCTGCTGACTGCCCAGCGCCGCATCACACAAAAAGAAGCGTCAGTTTTACCCGGCGCTTACTTTTTCAAAATGCATTCCAAATCAATCTTATTCCGGCTGTTTTGCCTCTTCCGAAGAAGCCTGCTCCCCGGAGCTGTTTCTGTCTTTTTTCTTCTCTTTGCCTTTTTCCTTCTTATGCTTCGGCTTGAACTTGAGCTCTTCCACCGGGCACTCCCGCATTTCCTTCTCATCGTTCACATCCACCAGCACTTTTACGAGCTGACGAAGCACATTCACACCGGAAACCTCACCTTTCATGCCGTCCGGCAGCGTTACGATATCGCCGACACCCGGCAGCTTGCGGTTCAGGTATTCATAGGTTTCCTGCTCGTTTTTCAGGCAACACATCAGTCGTCCGCAGACACCCGAAATCTTCGTCGGGTTCAGGGACAGGTTCTGCTCTTTTGCCATCTTGATCGAAACCGGTGCAAACTCGGACAGATACGTATGGCAGCAAAGCGGTCTGCCGCAGATGCCGATTCCGCCGAGGATCTTTGTCTCATCGCGGACACCGATCTGGCGAAGCTCGATTCTCGTCTTAAAGACAGCCGCCAGATCCTTTACCAGCTCACGGAAATCAATTCTTCCGTCGGCGGTAAAGTAAAACAGCATCTTGTTATTGTCAAACGTATACTCTGCATCGATCAGCTTCATCTCCAGGTTGTGCGCCCGGATCTTCTTCTGGCAGATTTCAAACGCTTCTTTTTCTTTCTTGCGGTTGCTCTCCTCCCGCGCATCATCCTTCGGCGTTGCAATGCGGATGACTTCTTTCAACGGCTGGATCACCTTGGAATCGTCAACTTCTTTTGGCCCCAGCACAACGAAACCATACTCTACGCCGCGCGCCGTCTCAACGATAACGTGGTCGCCCACGCAGATGTCCAGCTCTCTCGGCGAGAAATAATATACTTTTCCTACGTTTCGAAAACGTACTCCTATAATTGTTATCATGCTATCAGTTTTCCTTCATTGTCAGGAACATAAGCTCCATGGTTAAATCAAAATTAACATTCGCGTTCAGGCGGGCTCTCGCCTTCTGAATCGCCTCTATAATCTTCTCCAGGCCTTCGTATGAGCTCTTATTTGCTCTCTCACGGATTCCATTCAGCTCCTGCTTGAACACAAGGGAATCGACCTCTTTTGTCGCCTTAAAGAGCAGAACATCGCGGAACCATAAAGAAAAGATATCGAAATAATCATCAATATTGTCTTTTTCGGCCGTCAGTTTTTTGATCGTCTCCACGATTTCATACAGCGGCATACTGTCGGCGTACTTTGCCATGCGGAGTGCACTTTCCAGCGTCTCCTCGTATTCCGGAGAACGGGCAATCCGCTCTGCTTTTCCGATATTTCCCTGCGCCAGGGACGCATCAACCTCTGCCTGGTAATCCGGCACATGCATTTCGTTCATCAGATAATCTTTCACAAGCTGGTCTCCCACTGGTTTTAAATTTAGCTGCACGCAGCGTGACGAAATCGTCGGAAGCAGCGCATCCGGGTTGTCTGCCAGAAGCATGACAACTGCGTAGGCCGGCGGCTCCTCGATCGTCTTCAGCAGCGCGTTCTGCGCCTGAAGTGTCAGCTTCTGCGCCTCGTCGATGATATAAATCTTGTACGGACTGCTGTACGGCTTGATCATCACATCGTTAATGAGCTGCTCGCGGATTTCATCGATGCTGATGGTGTTCGGCTTTTCATGCTTCACATAAATGATATCCGGATGATTCTGGCTCTGTGCCTTTTTACAGGACGGGCATTCCATACAGGGCTCGACCCCGTGCTTCTCGCACTGAAGCGTCATCGCAAACAGTGATGCCATCATTTTCTTTCCCGATCCACTCTCTCCGCCAAAAAGATAAGCATGAGATACTTTATTCATCGAAATGGCATTCTGTAAATGCGTTATGATTTCCTGATGTCCTACAACCTTCTGAAAACCCTGCATAAAATCACCCCCTGGAGTTCTTTTGTATTTCTTACTAATACTGCATTAAGTATATCACAACTTTTTCTGTTGTTCCACAAAATTCTGAATTTCGAAAAAACAGTCTTCCGGCGTAGAATTATTGGAAAATCTGCGGACAATTCCAGCTTCCGCAATTTTCTCCTCCGTAAAATCCTCACAGTCCGCCAGGAATCTCCGGCACATCTCCGCGTATTTCGGCTCTGTCTGTTTTCTTTCCCGTTCCAGTGCCCGCGAAAGCCGCAGCCCGTCGTCCACCTCGACATACAGCGGAACCATCGCCTGCTCCCCGAAGTATGCCTTTAATTTCAGATACGATTCCAGTGTCCCGATTCCGAGATAATCATGCTTCGCAAGATCAATCTGCCCGTCATCCGCCGTAAAATAATACCACGGCCCCTGCACCGTCGAATACATGCGCTCCTCGATAATCTTTCCGGCCTCCCGCAGTTCCGAAAGCCGTTTTTCATCCACAAAGAAATACTCTCTTCCGTCCTGCTCCCCGCTCCGGATCGGCCGTGTTGTATACAGGACAAACGGTTTTAAATCCAGCGCCGTCTCCTGGATCAGATTCTCATAAATATGATCTTTCCCTGACGCACTTTTTCCCATCAGATAGTAAATTTTTCCCATTTTATCTCTCCCCGAAACACAGATTCTTTATGCCTTAAACCGATATCCAACGCCCCAGATCGTCTCGATATACTGCGGCTTTGCCGTATTAAACTCTATTTTTTCACGAATCTTCTTGATATGCACCGTAACCGTCGCAATATCTCCGATGGACTCCATATCCCAGATCTCACGGAACAGCTCTTCTTTCGTGAAAACGCGGTTCGGATTCTCCGCAAGGAAGGTCAGCAGATCGAACTCTTTCGTTGTAAACTGCTTCTCCTCTCCGTTCACCCACACACGGCGTGCCGTCTTGTCAATCTTGATGCCGCGGATCTCCACAACATCATTCTCTTTCTTGCCGTTTCCGACCAGACGGTCGTACCGTGCCAGATGCGCTTTCACGCGCGCAACCAGCTCACTCGGAGAAAATGGCTTCGTCATATAATCATCCGCACCAAGGCCGAGTCCGCGGATTTTGTCGATATCATCCTTCTTTGCCGAAACCATGATAATCGGAATATCTTTCTTCTCACGCACCTCACGGCAGATCTCAAAGCCATCCACCTCCGGCAGCATCAGATCCAGGATCAGCAGATCGAAATCCTCCTTGACCGCCCGTACAAGACCGGTGTCTCCCTGGTTTTCAATCTCCACCTCAAAGCCCGAAAGCTCGAGATAATCTTTCTCCAGATCTGCAATGGATTCCTCATCCTCAACAATCAGTATTTTACTCATGAAACAGGTACCTCCTGATATTTTCTTAATACAAAGTACATCGTGGTTCCCACCCCTTCTTTGCTGGTGGCCCACACTTTTCCGCCGTGGTCTTCAAGAATCTTCTTCACGATGGAAAGACCAATTCCGCTGCCGCCTCTCGTGCTGTTGCGGGACGCGTCGGTACGATAAAAGCGATCGAAAATCTTCGTCAGATCCTTCGTCGCAATTCCCTTTCCGTTGTCCTCAATCTCCACCTGCACAAAATCTCCGACATCACGCAGACGGATGTTGATGACCTTATGGCTCTTGTCCATATATTTGATGGAATTGCTTACAATGTTATTGATGACACGCTTGATCTGCTCCGCATCCGCGATGACGATCGGGTCGTCCTCGAGATAATTAAAGTATGTCAGATCCACATGCTGCGCGTCAAGCTCCAGATTCAGTTCCTCCACGCAGTCATCAAAATAATCCGCAATGTGAATCTTCGAAAACGTATACGGAATGCGGTTCGTGTCAATCTTGGAATAAAACGTCAGCTCATTGATCAGACGGTCCATCTCATTCGCTTTGTTGTAAATGGTGCGGATGTAGCGGTCCATCTTCTCCGGCGTATTTGCCACACCGTCCATGATTCCCTCGACATAACCCTTGACCGCGGTAATCGGTGTTTTCAGATCATGCGAAATGTTGCTGATCAGCTCTTTATTCTCTTTGTCAAACTCGACTTTTTCCTCCGCCGTCTCTTTCAGCCGGATACGCATCTCCTCAAAGTCCTCGCAGAGGTCATTAATCTCCGCCACGCCGCACGGTTCAACAGTGAAATCCAGATTTCCGTCTTTGATATTCTGTGTCGCCTTTTTCAGCTGCTCGAGCGGTCCGATCACACCGCGGTAAATCCAGAAGCTCAGGCCCAGACTGGTGAACACCAGAATCAGCACAATCACGATGCCTAGCTCTTTTACCATGCCCGTAATCTGCGGCGCAATCTGGTCTGTCTTGGTGACGATGAACGCACTGCATTCTTTCCCGTCCGAGTTCTCATAGTCCACCTGTTTGACCATCCACTGTTTTTCATTGCGGAAATAAACGCCGCCCTTCGAATTGGCCCCCGGGTCACCGTATTTCGGCAGCTCATTTTCCAGCTCCTCCGACGACAGCTCCTCCGAGCCATTGTAAATGATAACACCATCCTCGCGCACCGCGATAAACGACTGTTTTTTCTGCAGTCTTGCATTCAGAACAGAGAGATAATTCGTTTCTTCCAGCTTTGCCGTATCCGATTTCGCGGTATCCTCTACTTCGTCGTACTCTTCTGATGTCATCGCATTCAGCAGCAGAGTGTTGTTCGAAATCGTCCGGTATGTTGCGTTTGCAAGACCGTATTTTTCACCGATAATCTTTGCTTTATACCCTACAAAAAAGTAAAACGTCAAGGCACACATCACGATCGGAACCAGTATGATGATGAAAAAAGAAATGATTACTCTCGTCCTTAATTTCATGCTTTTCTTCTTTTTTTCCATATAAGATCCACCTGTTTTCCAACACATATTTCGTACTTTTGCGCACAAAAAATCCCCAGTACGCAGTCTAAATTTATTATAGCACAACGCCTGAGGATTTTTCATTAACTTAGATGAATCTTTCTAAACTTTCTATAAACAGAAAAGCCTGAAATTAGAGGTATTTCTTCAGGTCTTCTACTTTGTCCAGTTTCTCCCACGGCAGATCCAGATCGTTTCTTCCGAAGTGGCCGTAAGCGGAAGTCTGTTTGTAGATCGGACGGCGCAGATCCAGCATTTTGATGATTCCGGCCGGGCGAAGATCAAAGTTCTCGCGAACGATATCGGTCAGTTTGTTGTCGGAGAGTTTTCCTGTGCCGTAGCTGTCGATCATGATGGAAGTCGGATGAGCGACACCGATTGCGTAGGAAAGCTGGACCTCGCATTTGTCAGCAAGACCTGCTGCTACGATGTTCTTTGCTACGTAACGTGCTGCATAAGCTGCAGAACGGTCTACTTTTGTGCAGTCTTTTCCGGAGAAAGCTCCGCCGCCGTGACGAGCGTATCCGCCGTAGGTGTCTACGATGATCTTACGTCCGGTGAGGCCGGAATCTCCGTGAGGTCCGCCGATTACGAAACGGCCGGTCGGGTTGATGAAGAATTTGGTGTGCTCATCTACCATGTCTGCCGGGATGATTTCGTCAAATACGTATTTTTTGATATCCTCATGGATCTGCTCCTGGGATACTTCCGGATCATGCTGAGTGGAAAGAACAACCGCATCAAGACGGAACGGTTTGCCGTTCTCATCGTACTCTACGGTTACCTGTGTTTTTCCATCCGGACGCAGGTAACTTAAAGTACCGTCTTTGCGGACTTTGGTCAGCTGGCGAGCCAGTTTGTGTGCCATGTAGATCGGGTATGGCATGTACTCTTCGGTCTCGTTGGTTGCGAATCCGAACATCATTCCCTGATCTCCTGCTCCAATGGCATCGATCTCCTCATCGCTCATATTGTTCTCTTTTGCTTCGAGAGCTTTGTCTACACCCATAGCGATATCGGTGGACTGTTTGTCAATTGCAGTTACAACAGCGCAGGTATCTGCGTCAAATCCGTATTTTGCACGGTCGTAGCCGATTTCGCGAACGGTATCACGTACAACCTGCTGGAAATCAATGTGTGCGTTGGATGTAATCTCACCCATTACCATAACGTATCCTGTTGTAGTACAGGTTTCGCAGGCTACACGGCTCATCGGATCCTGCTCAAGCAGCGCATCCAGAATCGCGTCAGAAATGGCATCACAGATTTTGTCCGGATGTCCTTCGGTTACAGACTCAGAAGTAAACAGTCTTTTTTCCATTCTTTTTCTCCTTTTTTTTCTTCTCTTCTCTTTTGCTTTTCGTTCGTGGGCTTTGGCTTTCCCTGAACATTTTTTCGTAAAAAAAGATCCGCAATTTTTAGCGGACCTGAATAGTAATGTTCAAATCCCCTTATTGTTCGAAAATTTCGCTCAGGCTGGCACCTTCCCGTACAGACTATTCTGTCTGGGGGTTGCCGTGGTTTCACAGATCCTATGTATCTCCACCACTCTGAATAAGAGAAAAGCAACTGAATTTTTGATTTTGTTTTTTGTTCCTCTGATACACTATCGCAAAATACGTCATTCGTCAAGAGGAAATGAAAGGAATTGAGACATTTTCTTACTGTTGTCCCAAACATCCTTTCTTTTTTTCTGATTTTTCGGCTGTATCTTCTGTTATTTGTGAACAGATAAGAAAACTCTCCAAAACAGAGAGTTTTCTTATCTGCTGTATCGTTTTTTCTACTCTTCTGCTTTCATCTCGCGGACAACCTTCCGCAGCTTCAGAATCATGGACGGAGCAACAGAAAGCTCATCCACTCCCATTCGTACAAACTGCTCCGTCAATGTCAGGTCTGCACCGAGCTCCCCGCAGATTCCTGCCCATTTTCCGCATTTGTGTGCATTTTCCACCACCATGCGAATCATCCGAAGAACTGCTTCATGGTGTGGGTTGTAAAAATCATCCAGCTGCTCATTCTGACGGTCAATCGCCAGGGTATACTGAGTCAGGTCATTCGTTCCGATGCTGAAGAAATCCACCATTTCCGCCAGACGGTCGCTGATCATCACGGCAGCCGGTGTCTCGATCATAATGCCCTGCTCCGGAATTTTATACTGCACTTCCTGTTTTTTCAGCTCTTCCTCTACTTCTGCAACAATTGCGTAGATTTTTTCTACCTCTTCTGTTGATGTGATCATCGGATACATGACAGAAAGGTTTCCGTAAACGGCTGCGCGGAACAATGCGCGAAGCTGCGCTTTAAAAATTTCCGGCTGTTTCAGACAAATCCGGATTGCACGGTACCCAAGCGCCGGATTTTCTTCTTTTCCAAGATTAAAGTATTCTACCTGCTTATCTGCCCCGATATCCAGCGTACGGATAATCACTTTTTTGCCTGCCATGGTCTGCACGGCCTGTTTATATGCCTGAAACTGTTCTTCCTCCGTTGGGAAATCATTTCTTCCAAGATAGAGAAATTCACTTCGGAAAAGTCCGATTCCGCCGGCATCATTTTCCATCACATAGCCAAGGTCACCAACACTGCCGATATTTGCATAGATGTTGATCTTACGGCCATCCGGTGTAATATTTTCTTTTCCTTTCAACTCCTCAAGAAGCTTCTGTTTTTCTGCTTCTTCCTGCATTCTTTTTTCGGTTTCCTTCTGCACATCCTCCTCCGGCTCAAAGATAACCTGACCTGAAAAACCGTCTACAACGGCCGTCATGCCTGTTTTCAGACCGTTTAAATCCATCGGGACACCGATTAACGCCGGAATATTCATCATTCGCGCAAGAATCGCAGTATGAGAATTGGTAGATCCATGTACAGTCACAAACGCAAGTATTTTTTCTTTGTCCATCTGTACAGTTTCACTCGGACTTAAATCGTCTGCCACTATAACAGATGGTTCCATAGAGCTCAGGTCGTTATCTCCCTCTCCGCTTAAATTGCGGACCAGACGTTCGGAAATATCTTTTACATCTGCGGAACGTGCCTTCATATATTCATCATCCATAGCTGCAAACATCTCTGCAAAATTATCGCCGGTTGCTGCCGCTGCATATTCTGCATTTACCAGCTCTGTCCGGATCATGTTCTCCATTGATTCCAGATAGTCCTCATCCTCCAGCATCATCTGATGGACTTCAAAGATCGCCGCACTTGCCTCTCCAACTTCCCGGACTGCCTTGTCATACAGTCTGCCAAGCTGTTTTTTCGAAACCTCCACGGCTTCTTTCACACGTTTTACTTCTGCTTCCGGATCTTCAATCCGGGCTCTTTTAACCTGGTAATCATTTTTCTTCAGAACCGCAACCGGTCCCATAACAATTCCTTTATATACGGATTTCCCCTGAAAATACTGCATTTTTTATCCTCCGAGCGTACTTTTTACAGGTTTGCTTCGAAAAACGCTTTCAGCGTCTCAATCGCTGCATCTTCGTCCTCTCCGTTTGCTGCAACGGTTACGGTATCTCCCTGCTTTACACCAAGTGACATCAGCATCATCAGCTGAGTCAGTTTTTTCGTTTTTCCATCTTTTGTGATGGTGCATTCCGATGCAAAATTTTTTGCCTCCTTTACCAGCATTCCTGCCGGTCTTGCGTGGATTCCCAGTTCATCTTTAATGGTATATTCAAATGTTTTCATGCTTTTATTCTCCTTCTTCTCTGTCCATAATCCGTTCTATGTGCATAGCGAGATATCCAATTTCGATCTCCTCCATCGGAAGTTTCAGCCTCTTTTCCATCTCCTCACAGATTCGTTTCGCCGCCTGAAAGGCTTTCGGAAACTTTACGGACATGTAGTCATTCATATTTACTTTCAGTTTTTCCCCACTGACCGCTCTTGCAACCATATAGCGGATATGGTTCATCATACGGTTATACGACAACGACATCACATCGATGGTATGCCCGGTGATATGCTCCACCAAAGAAATGCTCTCCCGGACTGCTCTTGCTACTTCCATGGCCTGTGAAACATTTTCCTCCACAATTGCCGAATGAACATGAAGTGCAAGATAGCCGATTTCATGTTCATCAATTTCGATCTGAAGCCGTTCTTTTAAAAGCTCCCTGATACAGGAAGCAACTTTATACTCTTTGTAAAACATCACACGGATATCGTCGGTGAGCGGATTGCTGATCTGCTCACCGTTCTGAATCCGCCGGACAGCAAAATCCAGATGATCTGCCATTGGAAAGACGATGGAACGGTCAATTTTTCCAAATTCCTTTTCTGCCTCGTCAAGCACGGCACTCGCCAGCTCCAGGCTGAGCGGAGAAACGCCCTGTACAATGGTTCTGGCATTTCCTCGCTCCGTCATCTCTGTCAGGGAATAAATGCGGGCATCGTCTCCCGGCTGTACACGCTGTCCCGTTTTTTTCCCAAATGCAATTCCTTTCCCCATGACCAGATATTCCCGGTTATTTTCTTCTTCCACACCAATAAATGAATTGTGGTTCAGTGTTTTTGCTATCCTGTACATTCTTCTCACCCGTTTTTAAGGCACAGCTTACGCGAGAATCTCAATCGCAAATAAAGGATCTCCTGCTTTTACCGGTCCGTCTGCCAAAAGACGGATTCTCTGGTTCTCCTCCAGCTCTGTGCAAAGAACCGGTGATGTAACCGACGGCGCATGTGTTTTCAGATATTCCAGATCCAGCTTCAGCATCGGATCACCTTTTTTCACGGTCTGACCGCTTTCTACCAGTGCCTCAAATCCCTCTCCGTTCAGTTTTACTGTATCAATTCCGACATGAATCAGAAGGCTGACCCCGGAATCGGTTACAAATCCAATCGCATGTTTTGTGTCAAAAACAAACGCAACTTCTCCGTCCTCCGGAGCACGCACATAAGGATCTTCCGGTGTTACAACAGCGCCGTCTCCCATCATCTTTTCCGCAAACGCTTCGTCCGGCGCAGTAGAAAGATCAGCTGCCAGTCCGCTCATTGGACTGCAGACAGTAATGGTATCCACAACCTTCTGTTCTTTTGTTTCCTGCGTCGGTTCCGCCTCTTTTGGGGTTGGTGTATTTTCTGCTTCCGCATACGTATTCGGAGCTTTTTCCAGATAATCCTCTAAATTTGATTTTATCACAGTTACATTGGGTCCGTAAATAACCTGTACACCATTTCCTTTATGCACAACGCCAGATGCCCCTGTCGCCTTTAAAATACCATCGCTGACTCTCGCTGCATCATGAACAGTACAGCGCAGTCTTGTTGCACAGCAGTCCACATCCGAAATATTTTTCTTTCCGCCAAGACCTTTTGTGATTGCTTCACTCATGGCATCTTCCGATGCCACCCCATCGTTCTGCGCCTCTTTTCTTGCTTTTACATCTGCTTTCGTATAAAGCTTGGTTTCCACATCATCATCCTCACGACCCGGTGTCTTAAAATCAAACTTTTTAATCATGAATTTGAAGATAAAATAATACAGGAAGAAATAAAGAATGCCGACCGGAATCACCCTCATCCAGCTTGTCTTTTCATTTCCCTGCAGAATACCGAACAGGAAGAAGTCCAGAAGTCCGCCGGAAAAGGTAAGACCTACTGCGATATTCAGGATGTGTGCGATCATATAAGCTGTTCCCGCAAGAATAACCTGCACGACAAACAACGCCGGTGCAACAAACAGGAAAGAGAATTCCAGCGGTTCTGTGATACCAGTTGCCATACACGCAAGTGCTGCGGAAAGAAGCAGACCGCCTGCCGCTTTTTTCTTCTCCGGTTTCGCACAATGGTACATGGCAAGTGCTGCTCCCGGAAGTCCGAAAATCATAAAAATAAATTCTCCGGAGAAATATCTCGTTGCATCTGCACTGAAATGTGCGATATTCGCAGAATCCGCAAGCTGTGCGAAGAAAATATTCTGTCCGCCCTGCACCATCTGTCCTGCCACTTCCATGGTACCTCCGACTGCTGTCTGCCAGAAAGGCATATAGAATACGTGATGCAGACCAAATGGAATCAGTGCCCGTTTAATCAGACCGAAAATCAGCGTTCCGACATAACCGGAGCCGGTTACCAGGCCACCCAGCGCATAAATGCCGTTCTGTACAACCGGCCATACAAAATACATTATAATTCCCACAAACATATAGACGATCGTAGAAATAATTGGTACAAAACGAGTACCTCCAAAGAAAGAAAGTGCATTCGGAAGCTGGATCCGGTAAAAACGATTATGAAGTGCAGCAACTCCAAGACCGACAATAATACCGCCAAACACACCCATCTGCAGTGACTGAATACCGCAGACAGAAGTGATGGTTCCTTCCAGAACGGATTCTGCAATTTCTCCGTTTTCCAGAATCTGACCCGTAATGGTCAGCATTGCGTTAATCGCTGTATTCATAACAAAATACGCAATAACGGCTGACAGGGCAGAAACCTCTTTTTCCTTCTTTGCCATACCAATTGCAACACCTACCGCAAAAATCAGCGGCAGGTTATCAAACACTGCACTTCCTACTTTGTTCATGATCACCAGCAGTGCATGAAGAATTGTGCCGTTGCCGAGCAAGCTTGTCAGCCCGTACGTTTCAATCGTGGTTGCATTGGTAAATGAGCTTCCGATTCCCAGCAAAAGTCCGGCTACCGGAAGGATTGCGATCGGGAGCATAAAGCTTCTTCCCACTCGCTGCAGAACACTAAAAATTTTGTCCTTCATTTTTTTACTCCTTGTGTAGTTTATACTTTTTACAAGAAGAGTTTCTGCGGTTTTGCATCTTTTTAGCCGGTCTGTACCCTTTTTTCTAAAACAGAGTACAAAAAAAGAGACACTAACCCACATAAACAATTCCTGTTATGTATAGTTAATGCCTCCATAAATCGAGTTACACACTACAACTGTAGTTGAATATAGCACAGATAAATTTCTTTTGTCAAGTCAGTTCTTATTATTTCAGCTTTTTTACTTTTATCCATTTTTCATATTTTTATGCATCTATTTTGTGCACAATAGCTAATCAACATCTTTTTTCTGAAATGTCATAAATTCAAGATCTTCCTGTTTCCATAGTTGTGCAGGCACATGCAATACTTCTTTTTGAGCAAACAATGGTATACTTGTTCCTTCTTTCTGGAAAACCCGAAGAGATGTACCACCATCAGCAAAAGCTTTGTTTTCTATATGAACAAATGTCATTCCCTCATATACTTCTTTACTTTCAATATCCTGCCACCGGCCTTCCGGAAGATACAGTTCATATTCATCTCTGTCAAATCCGGGTGAAATAAGCAATGCATCACCAAGCATATAAGACAGATTCTGTGTCTTTGCGATTGGATCTTTCGGATATTCCATCACAAGCGGACGAATCATTGGAATACCAGACTGATGAGTCTGGCAGGCGGTGTGATAAAGATATGGCACAAGTCGATGTCTGAAGTTAATCCATTTTTTTACTTCTTTTAATGCCATATCTCCATACTGCCATGGTTCCCGCGGTGTTTTACCGTGCGCTCTGGATAATGGCATCCACAATCCCATCTGCACAGAGGAAAGGTAATCTTCTATATTCGGACGTTCCTCATTTCCGATATAACCTGTGTTATAAAATCCGCCAAGATCATAACCCCAGAAAGATACGCCAGACATAGCCATCCCAAGTCCAGCCTGAAGAATTGCACTGTGACTTGCTTTATCACTGGAAGAATCTCCTGCCCATGCTGCCGGAATCGTATGAGAACCCACATACCCACTGCGTCCCCAAAGCATTGGCAATTCCCCACGTTCGTCGCAAATTTCTTTCATCCATGTGTAAATATTTTTTGCATACAGATACGTCAGAAGATTATGTCCTTCTCGCCCGCTCATGCCATTGTAAAATACAACATCTTCAGGTACTGCTTCAGAGAAATCTGTTTTTATCACTGATACACCCATTCTGACGATTTTTTTCACACGTTCCTCATACCATGCCAGAAATTCCGGATTTGTGAAATCAAAGCAAGCACACAAAAGCTCTGAATCTGCAGTCGCTTTAAACATTGCAGGATGCCCTTCTTTATTTTTTATAAAAAATCCACGTTCTGCCAGTTCCTTAAATGCCGGCGAATCTTCCTGCAAGTACGGATAATTCCAAAGACTTAAATGTATGTTCTTTTTATTTAATTCTTTAATCATTTCTTCCGGTTCAGGGAAACGTTCTGTATCCCATTCCCATACACCAGACATATCCTGCCTCTGCCAGCCATCGATATGAATTACATCGATACCTATTCCAAATTTTTCAGCATCAGCAACAACATCCTCGACTTCTTTACGGCTCATATAAGAGCATTTTGACATCCAGAAACCAAAAGCCCACTTTGGAATCATAGGTATCTGCCCTGTAATCTGCAAATACTGCTGCAATAGCTTCTTATAGTCTTTACTTTCTTCTGCCAGGAAAATATAATCCAGAATAGGATCGTCACTGCCCATCTGATAACTGATCCATGATGAAGCACCCATATCAAATGATGAACGCGTAAATGTATTTAACAATACTGAATATCCCCGGCTGCTTGTAAAATACGGATGACTTTTATATGAATCCTCCGTATTAGTAGACAATGCATCTTTTTGCCAACACTCTATTCTTTGTCCACGTTTATTAAAATGTGTAAACTTCTCTCCAAATCCCCAAAATTGCTCATCGGAGAATAATACAAACTGCTCAAATGAGGCTATGCTTTTTCCAGATGCATCTACTCTAAATCCTGTTGGAAGCTGTTTCCACCGGTTATCGACATTAGTGTCAAAAGCCTGTTCTTTCGTCAATAATTTTCCATTCTGATATATGGACATTTCCCAGTAGTTTTTTGAAAAATGAAGACTTAACTGATTTGTTTCATATATATACATATCTTCATTTTCTGTAAATTCTGCATTTTTTGTTTCAAACTCCGATTCAAGTACATCTTCGACTACCGTCTGTCTGTGGCTTTTTGCAGTCATCTCCGGCACCATCACAAATCTGAATACCGATGGTGTCAAAAATGTAATACGAACTGTGGCTATACGGTCTTTCCATGTACGTACCAAAAAATGTATTCCATCTTCTTTGGCACACACTGATTCAATTTTTGTGAGAAAATCATACTCATCTGAAAAAATTGTTCTTCGCACCCCACATTGCGGATTATATTGTGTTTCTGCTTCATTAGACATATATTGTCCCCCTCTGGTTTTTATTATTTTTAGTCAAAATGTATAATCGGTAACGTTTTTGTATTCAATATATCATAAATTTGTATATTTTTAAATATCTTTTTTTACCAATACTGACCGCCTCAGCTTTGAAAGGTAATAATAATTCACAATAATAGTAGTAAAATTTAAGCCAATTTCTTCGCAATAAAGTAAAATAAAAGAACGATACCTTTTATTGCACCGTTCTTTTTTAATAAAATTACTTTTATGCTGTTTTTACGCTCTCAGCCGGAATTTCCGAATATCCTTCGCATTGTTCACACGCTCAATCTCAGCGCCCAGTCCGCGGAGCTTTCCGTCGAAATCCTCGTATCCGCGCAGAATGTATACAATATCATCCACCACGGTAACACCCTCTGCTGCAAGACCTGCAATGACAAGTGCTGCGCCTGCACGAAGGTCCGGTGCGGAAACCTCTGCTCCGGTAAATTTCTCCACGCCGTCGATGATAGCTGTGTTGCCCTCAACTTTAATGCAGGCACCCATGCGGGCCAGCTCGTCAGCGTATTTAAATCTGTTTTCAAAAATGCTCTCTGTTACAATACTCGTACCGTTTGCCAGCGCCAGTGTAACCGCAATCTGCGGCTGCATGTCGGTCGGGTAACCCGGGTACGGCTGTGTCTTTACGTGTGTTCTGCCCAGGCGTCTGCTTGCGCTCACACGAATCGCATCGTCAAACTCTTCCACGTCGCAGCCGATCTCCTCAAGCTTCGCCGTTGTCGCCTCCAGATGCTTCGGAATAACATTTTTTACCAGCACATCACCTTTGGTAGCTGCTGCTGCAAACATGTACGTACCAGCCTCAATCATATCCGGTACAACCGCATAGCTCGTTCCGTGCAGGGTATCGACACCTTTAATACGGATGACATCGGTTCCGGCCCCTTTGATGTTGGCTCCCATGCTGTTCAGGAAGTTTGCCACATCGACAACATGCGGCTCTTTTGCGGCATTCTCAATCGTTGTGTTTCCTCTTGCCATAGACGCTGCCATCATCACATTGATGGTTGCTCCGACGGAAACCATATCCATGAAAATGTGGCTGCCGTGCAGATCCGATGCGCTCGCCATAATTGCACCGTGACGGATATTGACTTCTGCACCGAGTGCGCGGAATCCTTTTAAATGCTGGTCGATCGGACGGCTTCCGATGTTGCATCCGCCCGGCAGCGGAACTTCCGCTTTTTTGTATTTGCCAAGAAGAGCGCCCAGGAGATAGTAGGACGCACGGATTTTTTTGATATATTCATAATCAACGCTCAGATCCCCGATGGTCGATGCATTGATCCGCACGGTATGGCGGTCGATGCGGTCCACGGTGGCTCCGATCTCTGCGATTGCTTCCAGAAGTACATTAATATCACTGACATCCGGCAGGTTTTCGATCAGGACCGTCTCATCGGTCATCGTTGCTGCCGTAAGAATTGCAAGCGCCGCGTTTTTTGCTCCCCCGATTTCCACTTCGCCCACAAGAGGATTTCCACCTCTGATGACATACTGTTCCATATATTCACCTCAAATTTTCTTTCTCATACTTAACGAGTGTGTTTTATCCAATATCTAACGAATCAAAGTCTTTTTCCTGTTTTTTACACACTCCAGATACACTGAAACGCACTGCTCCCCGCAGTTATTTTTCAGTCTCCCCTTATCTTAACTCAAATCTAATACTTTGTAAATCAATTTTAATACATTCTATGCTATTTCCGTCTTTTTCCATCGTTTCCGGTCAGGAATATTCAGAGAAACGTTATATGTAATTTCTAACTTTCAGAACATTTCTCTTATTATGATATAATCGTATGTTTTCAAAATTTCCCTGAATATTCCACCAATTCTGTTTTACATGCCGATCTGCTCGCGGAGCGCCAGGATCGTGCCCTGGATATCCCTTCCGCTCTCGTCAACCGTAATTTCGGCATACTGCTCATATAATTTACTTCTCTCATCGTAGAGATCCTTCAGCGTCTGGCCCTCTTTCAGCACGACGCCGCGTCCCTTCAGGTTTCCGAGACGTTTCGCCAGATCCTCATACGACAATTTCAGGTAAACGATGGTTCCAATTTCTTTAAAATGCTCCATCGCCTCTTTTCCGTAAATGGCACTGCCGCCCGGCGCAATGACGCTTTTGTCGGCTTCCAGTGTCGCATTGACTTCATTCTCAATCGCAAGAAAGCCTTCATTTCCTTCATCCGCAATGATCTCGCGCAGAAGACGTTTCTCCCGATGCTGGATCACAAGATCCGTATCAATAAACTCATATCCCAACACCTTTGCAAGAATAACACCAACGCTGCTTTTGCCGGCTCCCGGCATTCCTATTAAGATAATATTCCGTTTATTCAAGATTTATTCCTCCTGCTGTCTCGTAAATTTTTCTCTATCCTATCTCTGCAGATTCGTTCCGCCCTGCTTCATGATCTGCTCGATCTCTGTTTCGCTCGCCACATTGGCATCGTGCTGGATCATCAGCTTTAAGACACTTGCGGAAATCGCAAAGTCGATGGCTTTCTGCGGCTCAAAATCATGAAGCATCGCATGGATCAGTCCCGCGCCAAATGCATCACCGGCTCCGACTGCCTCAAAGCTGTGTACTTTATGAACCGGGCTCTCGTAGAATTTTCCGTCTTTCAGGTAAATTCCCATCCAGTCGCCGTCCTCCACGGTGTAGAGATTGCGCAGCACACTCGCAACCGCTTTGCAGTTCGGGAACTGCTTCTGGATTTCCAGCATGCCCTCTTTGTAAGACTCAATCTGCTCAATGCCGCGCGACATATCTCCGTCGTACGCCGGAATGCCAAGTGATGATTCAAAATCCTCATCGTTTGCAATGCAGACATCCACATACGCCATCAGACGGCGCATAACGCGCTGTGCGTCCTTCGTGGACCACATTTTTCCGCGGTAGTTCAGATCACATACCACCTGGATTTTTTTCTCTCTGCAGAGCGCCAGAGCGTTCTCCAGCGCTTTTTCAATCTCTGTGCTGATGGCAGGCGTGATACCGGAAAAATAAAAGAGATCTGCGCCATCAAGCAGTTTTTCCCAGTCAAATTCCTCTGCCTTTGCCATTGCAATTGCGCTGTAAGCGCGGTCATAAACCACGCTCGTCGGGCGGATATTCGTTCCCTTTTCAAAATAGTAAATACCGACGCGTCCGCCGCCCCGCAGCACACGGGATGTATCGACGCCGAACCGGCGGATCTCATTGACGGCTGCCTGTCCCACCTGGTGCCCCGGCACTTTTGTCACGTACGAAACATCGTCCCCGAGTGTCGCCAGGGAAACCGCAACATTCGCCTCCGCGCCGCCGTAATTGGCTTCAAATGTATCTGCCTGTAAAATTTTCAGATGCTCCGGTGTTTTCAGACGCAGCATCACTTCTCCAAAAGTAAGTACCTTCATACTAAAATCCCCTTCAAAAGCAATTTGCTTTTTTGTCTCAATACCTCTTTATCTTACGCTGTTTTCCCCACGGACGCAAGAAAAACCTGCGGAAACCACCCCCGTTTTCCATCGCAGAAAAGCACAAAAAAAGAGGCTTTCTGTTTCGCTTCAGAAAGCCTCTTTTCGTGTATTTCATTATTCTTTTACTGCTCCCAGTGTAATACCGGTTACAAAGTATTTCTGCAGGAACGGATATACAATCAGCATAGGAACAAGGGCGATGAATACCTTTGCTGCCTCCAGAGATTTGTTGGAGTTCTGTGCTAACTGCTGATACTGCTCTGCGGTCAGGGTTACGCCTACCGGGATCTGAACGGAGATCTGACGGATGTAGGTCTGTAACGGATAGTTCGTCTCCTTGTTCATTAATACCAGGCCCTGGAAATACTCGTTCCAGTAACCAACAGATGTGAAGAGGACGATGGTTGCGATAACCGGTTTGGAACACGGAACTACGATCTGCCACAGGATACGCCACGGGCCGGCACCGTCTACACGGGCTGCCTCCTCAAGGTCTCCTGGGATACCGCGGAAGAAGTTCATCATAAGGAGTACGTTGAATACCGGAACAGAACCAGCCAGAACCAGCGCTGCCATGGTATCGATCATACCATAGTTTTTAACGGTGATGAACCACGGAATGGTACCACCATTGAACAGCATACAGAATACCAGGATCCACATCAGGACGTTTCTCGGTTTGTACTCTGTTTTGCTCTTTGCCAGCGGATAGGACATCATGATCAGGACAACCATGGTCCATACGGTTCCGATGACAACTCGTTTGATGGAAATCCAGAAGGAATTCCAGAATGCGGAATCACCCATGATCAGGCTGTAGGATTTTACGTTCGGTCCGATCGGGTAAACAGTTACAAGACCGCCCTCAGCGGCTGCCTTCGAAGAAATGGATACGCAGAACGTATACCATAACGGATAAAAACAGCTGAATGCCAGGAGAATCAGGATGATGGCATTTATGACTTTAAACGCTTTGCTGCCAAAACTCTTGCTTTCTATCATAATTTCTGCCCTCCTTAGAAAATCTTGTAATCAGCAAACTTGTAAGCACAAACATAAGAAGTAACAACCAGCACGAAGCTGACAACAGATTTGAAGAGACCTGCTGCAGTAGCCAGTGAGAACTGCATGTTTGTAATACCAACACGGTATACATATGTATCAATGATATCACCAGTTTCAATAACCAGCTGGTTGTACATGTTGAATACCTGGTCGAAACCAGCATTCAGAACGTTGCCCATTGCCAGTGTGGTCAGAAGGACGATGGTCGGAACCAGACCCGGGATGGTGATGTGCCATACTCGTTTCCAGCGGCTTGCACCGTCGATAGCAGCTGCCTCATAAAGACTCGGGCTGATGCCGGTCAGGGCTGCCAGATAAATAACTGCGTTGTAACCGAACTCTTTCCATACATCGGTTCCGATCAGTAATTGACGGAAGATGCCAGGAATCGTCATTGGAAGAACCGTATCCGTTGCACCGAATGCACTGCGGACGGTATTGAAAATTCCGTTTGCACCAAGGATATTGGTAATGATGTTTGCCAGGATAACCCAGGATACGAAGTGCGGCAGATATACGATCGTCTGAACCGTCTTTTTGAACTTCATATTCTTTACCTCATTCAGCAGCAGTGCGAACACCAGCGGAATGATGATATTCAGGATAACCTTTGCAATTGCAATGATCAGTGTGTTGACAAGTGCCCGTTTTGCATCCGGGATAACCGTCAGGTATTTAAACCATTTCATGCCTACCCACGGAGAGCCGAACCATCCTTTACTCGGATTGTAATCCTGGAATGCCATTACAATACCGACCATCGGGACGATAGAAAACATGAACAGCCAGATATAACCCGGCAGAACCATTAACGTATAGTGAAAGGAATTTGACAGCCCAAGATGGCCTTTTTTCTTCTTCACGGCAAGATCCTCCTTTGATGTCATTTTTTTAAAGTGATGGGGTACAGGTTTTCCTGTACCCCACCCTCCACATCATATATTTACATAAGTTACTCAGCCAGGTAATCTTTTACCAGTTCAAGGATCTGATCACCGCCCTGTACATGCCAGTCAGTGCAGAACTGATCCCACTCGTCAAGGCTCTTAGCACCTGTGATGAACTGAAGGACGCTCTTGTCTTCCAGGTCAGAAATCTGGGTCCAGTAGGTATCCATTCCATCGATGGTGTAGTACAGCTCAGAGTAGATCTTGTGATCCGGCTCAAGTGTTGCATATGGACGGTCACCGATCAGCAGTGCATAGAATCTGTTGAACTGTCCGTTGTTGGTATTAACATCCATATCGGTTACAGCCAGGTCTCTGGATCCATCATAATCAGAAGAAATAACTTCGCTTAAGGTTGCAGCATCGTTTGCAAGGTTCTTGTACAGACCGTTGAATTTGCTTCCGCCCTGCTGATAATCATCTGCAGACGATTCGCCTTTGAGGATGCCCATCAGTGCATCATACTCATACTCGCACTCGTCGGTAGCTGCCATGGTGTTACGCAGCGGATACCAGCCGATTGCTACAGAAGTATCGAAGGTAGACTCATCACGAACGAGTACGTTGTTCATGATAACAATGGCTTTCTTCACATCATCAGATGCGTTTTTGTTTACCATTGTGTAAGTGGTTCCAACGTCTTTCATATGGATATTCCACTCACCATCGTTGGTGTACAGCGGATATGCCTGCCAGTTTGCGTTGTTGTCGTTACGGAAGGAATCCGGGTTGCCGTATCCAAGGCTCCACCATGGTCCCATGAAGATACCGCAGGTTCCGTTCTTAACGTTGTTTGCATTGTCACCGTTGGTTGTGGTACCAACCTCCGGGTTGATGAGGCCTTTTTCATACCAGTCATGCAGAGTGGTAAGGGCTTCTTTCATCTCATCTGTTGTAGTTCCCCAATACAGCTCGCCGGAATCGTCTTTCAGGAAGTATCCCGGTGTTGCGTTGAATGCCTGATATACAGCATCGAAACCGTATCCATTGTTGGAGGAGTTCATGAAGTTGGAGTAGGTTCTTCCGCCGTTGTCGATACCTGCAATAGAGTAATCCGGGCTGAGACCTGCATCTTTAAATTTCTGAGCTACTTCGCCAAGTTCGTCAACTGTCTTCGGAACTTCCAGTCCTAACTTGTCCAGCCAGTCCTGACGGATGAAATACAGGTAAACACCGTCGGTATCTACGGATACGTTCGGCAGTGCACAGAAGGTTCCGTCAACCGTTGCGTTGTTGATTGCACGTCCTTCGGTGGTCTCAATGATCTCTTTTACCTGTTTGGATGCGTACTGGTTGAACTCCGGCCAGAGGTCTGCAAGAAGATCTGCTCTTGCGGCCTGTACCAGGTAGTTACGGGTCGGTGCGATGACTGCATCCGGAAGGGAAGCAGATGCGATTGCCAGAGAAACTTTCTGCTGGAAGTCTGCAGTATTACCTGCTGTCCAGTCGCAGACAACTTTGATGTTGTAGTTGTCCAGAAGGTATCTGGTGTACTGGTTGTTATCTACGGAGTCGCCGTCCGGAAGTGTGGTATCCTTCGGGTCAATCTGATATCCATAATGTACTTCTACGACATGATCGAATTTCTCGAATGCTCTGTCGTCATTTTCTCCAGGTACAGCGTCATCTTCCAGTGTAGAAGATTCGATCCAGTCAGCGGAAGCTGCGGAATCTCCGGAGCCGCTGCCTGATTCAGCAGTTGCTGCATCGTCGCCGCCTGCGGTGCTTGTTGCTGTTGTGCCGCTTCCTTTGCTGCTTGCGTCAGAACTGTCGCCGCCTGTGCTGCCGCATGCAACCAGGCTTACGATCATGGTGCTTGCCAATAATGCAGAAATTACTTTCTTTTTCATTTGGTGTCCTCCTTGTGTTTTACGTTCTTTTTGGTGTGTTCCGTTGTTGTTTTTGTCCAGGCTGACGAATCATCTCTCTTTTACAATCATACGTTTTGCCTAAAACTTTCACATTTTCGTCACACTTTTTATGCAATGATTATACCTCTCTTCCACACGTTTTGGCAAGCACTTTTTATATATTTTTCACAATTTATTTCATTTTTTTACTTCATATTGTCGATTTTATACACTATTTTTAAATTTATAGTCAATCTTGACTTTTTTGATATCGGTATTTCTTTTAATCTCAACTAATTTTTCATTCGTTTTTCCGTCATTTTGTATATTTTACACTTGTTCGAACGTTTTGTACAGAAAAAGAACCTCTTAATTTTTCTCCAGAAGGCTCCTTCCAGGAAAACTAAGAGGTTCTTTTTTAATTATCTCTTCTTTATTCTGCTTTTTTCTTCTCTTTTGGAATAATAATATTCAGCACAATCGCTGCAACCGCTGCCGGAACGATACCGGAACCGCCGAAGATCAGCTGGATATAATAAGGAAGCTCGGAAGTTGCTCCTGCTGTGGAACCAAGGCCGTAGCCAAGACCCAGTGCAACAGAAACGATCGTGATCTCACGGCTCGTAATCGGCTCTTTTGTGATGAGCTGGATACCGGAAACCAGAATTGACGCAAACATCATAACGGCTGCACCGCCGAGTACGGACTGCGGCATAATGGATACAAATGCTGCAATCTTCGGGCAGAGTCCGCAGAGGATCAGGAAAATGGCTCCGCAGGAAAGTGCCATACGGTTTACGATTTTTGTCATCGAAATAATGCCGACGTTCTGTGCAAAAGAAGTATTCGGGAGAACGCCGAGTGCTGCTGCAAAGCTGGATCCGAGACCGTCGCAGATGATACCGCCGGAAAGCTCGGAATCGGTTGCCTCGCGGTCCATACCGCTCTCTACGCAGGCGCAGATATCGCCGACCGTCTCAACGGTTGTTACGATGAACATGATCGCTACCGGGAGAATTGCCTCCACACGGAAGACTGGTTTTACCTCAGCCAGTTTTCCAAAGCCTGCAATACCAGGGAGTGCGAACCAGGACGCATCTTTTACCTGCTGGAAATTGACCACCCAGGAATATGTATAGGAAACAGTGCTTCCATCCTCAAGAACTGCCGTTCCGGTATGCGGCAGAACCATGGTCATAATAATAGCTACCGCGTAGCCGACTAAAATACCGATCAGAATTGAAGCCGTGCTTAAGATTCCCTTCGGATTTGTAAAGTGCTTCAGTGCCAGCGTTACAATCAGAACGACCATGCCAAGGAACAGGTTCTGTATGGAACCGTAATCGTTCGTTCCGGAACCGCCGCAGAGATAATTGATTCCAACCGGAATCAGCGAAAGACCGATCGCCATAACGACGCAGCCGGTAACAACCGACGGGAAAAATTTACGAAGCGGCTTTAAACAGACGCCAAGCACGCCCTCAAACAGACCGCCGACAATTGTCGCACCAAGGATAGCGCCGTACGTCAGCGCGCCCTGTCCCAGCACGGCTGTCACGCTCTTGAATACGCCGAGGAATCCAGAAGATGTACCCATAACAATCGGCACTTTACCGCCGATCGGTCCAATCGAAAACATCTGTACCAGTGTTACAATACCGGCTACTGTCATTGCATTCTGCAAAAGAGCCGTACGAAGTGCACCGTAGCCCGCATCCGCCGTCAGACCGCACGCTCCCATGATGATCAGAAGCGGGGTGAGGTTTCCTACGAACATCGCCATTACGTGCTGCAATCCAAGCGGAATCGCCTGCTTCAGCGGAATCCGTCCTTCAAAGGTGTACGGGGTTCCCATAGCTGAACTTTTTTCTTTTTTCATTGCTTTTCTCCTGCTTTTGTAGATTTGGGCTGCCTTGCCTTTCGGTATGGAATATGCCCTGCACAGCCGGAATTTTTCCGGCAAAGCGTCCTTGTTTTTTCTTATAGATACTCATAAGTTTTTCTTTTTAAACAAGCCTTCTTCATAAGCTGTGCTTTTATGTAAAAAGATTATCATGTTTCTTTTTTCCCGTCAACCCGCATCTTGTACAGAATTCCATAAAAAAGGAGACACCGGTCTGTGTTCCTCATCTCATAGATCAATGTCTCCTTGTTTTCTTCCTTCAATTTAAGCATTCTGGAAATCCTCAATCGCTTTTACGGTGCGGTTATATTCTTCCGTCACCTTCTGCATCAGATCATCCGTCTCGGTCTCCTGCAGCGGTCTTAACCGCTCGGTCAGCTCGGCGCTTGGCTCGTACAGATTTTTAAAACCAAGATTCTGGCACACGCCTTTTAATGTATGAGCTGCACGGAATGCAACCTCAATATTTCCGTCCGCCAGTGCCTGGCAAAGCTCCTGATAGCTCGGATCCTGCGGAAATTTTAAAATGATCCGCTGAATCAGAGATTCACTGCGAAGCCGCTGAACGGTTTCCTCGTAATCTGCTCCCATCTGCATGTAGCAATCTTTTAATGTCATCTTCTCTTCCTCTTCCATGTATGCAAATTCATTACATATTAATGCATACAAGTTCTTTATCAATACATAAATAATTATATTTCTCATGCAAGCTCTTGTCAACTTCTGCTTTTCATTATTTTTGCATTATTTTTGTTTACTATGCGCTCTATTTCTGAACATAAAATATCTTTTTTCTTACGTTTTTATCTTACCTGTATATTGCATTTATGCATAATAATACAACTTACTCGCATATTTTGTCGTTTTATTCACACGGTACCGCGTGAAAGTCTATTTCTTCTGTCTAGCCTCGTTGCAAAATGTAATGTTTTTTGTACCCTGTAATTTTCGTTATTTTTCTGTGTTTCTTCTATCTTTTATGCAAAAAGGGACCCCCGGTCTTAACCGGAGATCCCTTTGGATTTCTCAAAATCAGATTAGCAGATTCCCTGAGCCATCATAGCGTCAGCTACTTTCTCAAAGCCTGCGATGTTAGCGCCCATAACATAGTCGCCCTCATGGCCGTAACGTTTTGCAGCATCAACCATGTTGTGTGTGATGTTGATCATGATGCTCTTCAGTTTTGCATCAACTTCTTCGAAGGTCCAGGACAGACGCTCGGAGTTCTGGGACATCTCGAGTGCGGATGTTGCAACACCACCTGCGTTTGCAGCTTTTCCAGGTGCGAAGATTACGCCGTGCTCCTGCAGATATTTGGTTGCTTCCAGAGTAGTAGGCATGTTAGCGCCCTCGCATACTGCAGTGCATCCGTTCTCAACAAGTGCTTTTGCATCCTCAAGCAGCAGCTCGTTCTGAGTTGCGCAAGGAAGAGCAAGGTCTGCTTTTACAACCCATACGCCGCGTCCTTCGTGGTACTCGGAGTTTGGACGATATTTCTTGTACTCGGTCAGACGGGCACGATTTACTTCTTTGATCTCTTTTAATGCAGCTACATCGATTCCGTCCGGATCGTAAACCCATCCGTTGGAGTCAGAGCAGGTGAGAACTTTCACACCAAGCTGAGTAGCTTTCTCGATTGCATAGATTGCAACGTTTCCGGAACCGGATACACAAGCGGTCTTGCCTGCGATGTCGATGCCGTTCAGTTTCAGCAGCTCCTGGGTCAGGTACAGCAGTCCGTATCCGGTAGCCTCTGTTCTTGCTAAAGATCCGCCGTAGCTTAAACCTTTACCAGTCAGAACGCCTTCGTATACGCCGCGGATTCTCTTGTACTGTCCGAACATGAAGCCGATCTCTCTTGCGCCTGTTCCGATGTCACCAGCCGGTACGTCGGTGTCTGCGCCGATATATTTGCAAAGCTCTGTCATAAAGCTCTGGCAGAATGCCATGATCTCTCTGTCAGATTTTCCTTTCGGATCGAAGTCAGAACCACCTTTACCTCCGCCGATCGGAAGGCTGGTCAGTGAGTTTTTGAATACCTGCTCGAATCCCAGGAATTTGATAATACCAATATTTACAGAAGGATGCAGACGGATTCCTCCTTTGTAAGGTCCGATTGCACTGTTAAACTGTACACGATATCCGGTGTTTACATGAGCCTGTCCTTTATCGTCTACCCACGGCACACGGAATTTGATCTGACGCTCTGGCTCTACCATTCTCTCCAGAAGAGCGACTTTTCTGTATTTTTCCTCGTTTGCTTCAATAACAGGGCGAAGAGATTCCAGAACCTCTTTGACTGCCTGATGGAATTCCGGCTCAGCTGGGTTTTTTGCAACTACGGACTCAATAACCTCATCTACGTATGACATGTTAGTTTCCTCCTTGAAATTTCTCCCTTAATGTAGTGCAGAAAGATTTCTTTAAAAGATCCATCTGCGGTTCTCATCAGCCTTAAAGCGTGGAGAAAATCATTTCCGCACTCTCTCGCGTCTCCGGTGGATTCTCCCGTCCTCCGGATTACTTAATTTTATAAGTTCAACGATTGGTTGATATTATAGCATAAAATATCCGGTTTTTGCAATATTTCACGCAAAAAATTCCTAATAAATCATGATTTTGTAGCGTTTTCTAATATTTACCCAGTATTTTTGTCGATTTTGTATATTTTTACCGAAAGTACTATAAAATTTCGCGTGCTGATTCTTTAGAAAATAAAGATTAGCGGCGGTTTTTTGTTTTTATATTAGGTGTTTTCGATTTTTTCTTCACGCTCCAGCCAAAGGTTCCCTGCTTTTTCCCGATTCCAAAGTACTCTCCGTGGGAATACACAATCGGTTTCGCGCGGTTCAGATCGAAGCGGCCGCGCTCATCCATGTATGCCTCATCCGCATGGACAGCCACAACTTTTGCAAGAAACATGTGATGCGAGCCCAGTTCGAGCACCTGCTCCACTTTACACTCGATATTAACCGGCGACTCCCCGATCATCGGTGCGGAAATCTCCTCCGCCTCGACTTTCGTCAGCTTCATCTCTTTGAACTTATCCACATCTCTTCCCGAGCGCACGCCGCAGTAGTCGGTCGCATAGCAGAGGTCCTCCGTCGTCAGGTTGATGACGAACGCACCGCTCTCTTTGATCATCTGATAGCTGTAGCGTTCCGGCCGCACCGAGATCGATACCATCGGAGGATTCGTACACACCGTGCCGGCCCAGGCAACGGTGATGATGTTGTCCTCCCCGTTCTTTCCGCGCACCGACACCATGACCGCCGGCAGCGGATACAGCATATTTCCCGCTTTCCATGTCTGTTTTCCCATTCTTATTTCTTTCCTTTCCTCTTTTTCACCCTTTTATGACCGAAAAAAGCGTGCCCCGGATCTGTTTTCAGGCCCGGAACCACGCTTTTTTATTTTTTCTGTTTTTACTGATTCTGCAGCGCCATCATAAATGCCGGAATCAGCTGTTTCTTTCTCGACACAACACCCTTCAGCTCGCAGCTGACCTCGTTGACCGGAAGATCTTCAAAAGCTTTTTCGATGACTTCCTTTGCCCCGCTTCCATAATACAGAAGCTCTGTAGATTCTTCTATAATATTGGTCAGCATAAAGAATACCATCTCGATGCCGTGTTTTCCGCACTCGCTTTCCATCTGCGGCAGAAGCTGTTCCTTGATGGATTCCAGCTCGCCCGCATCGAGGGATGTAATCTGGCCGACACCAAACGTAACATCGCCCATGATGAATTTTTTGAAATCCTGGTAGAAAATCTCCTCCGGAGATTTATCCTTCAGATTGCTTCCTGCGCGGAACATTTCGGATGCAAACTCCGGAATGCTGATTTCGGCAATACCCGCCAGAGCCTCTGCTGCCGCTTTATCAAGCATCGTGCAAGTCGGCGAACGAAACATCAGCGTATCCGAAATAATTGCTGCGCAAAGCAAGCCGGCAATATTCGGTGCAATGTCAAGTCCTTTTTCCTGATAAATCTGATACATAATCGTTCCCGTACAGCCGACCGGCTCATTGCGGAACATAACCGGCGCCATCGTCTCCAGCGATCCAAGACGGTGATGGTCTATGATTTCCAGAATTTCTGCCTCTTTTACATTGTCGACAGCCTGAGACTCCTCGTTGTGATCAACAAGAATCAGTTTCTTTCCGGCGTTTCCAATCAGATTCCGGCGGGAAATCGTTCCCACATATTTTCCTTTTTTATTCAGAATCGGGAAATCACGGTGTCGCTGGTTTTTCATCACCTCTTTGATATCATCCAGGAAATCCTCTGTGGAAAATGTAATTAAATTGCTTCTTCGCATCAAATACTTGACCGGGATACTCTGGTTGATCAGACGTGCAATCGTATACGTATCATGTGGACTGCTGATAATAACACAGCACTTTTCCTCTGCAAATTTCTGAATTGTTTTGGTAACCTTTGCACCAAGTCCGACAATAATACAGCTGGCATCCATCTCGATTGCACAGAGCTGATCCTCTGCACGGTTTCCAAGAATCACCAGGTCATTTTTATCAATATAGTTTTCCATCGTGTCCGGATGGAACGCTCCGACAACAACCTTTCCCTCGATAAAATAACCATGTTCATTTCCGACAATAACCGAACCATCCAACGTATCCGCGATACTGCGGTATTGCGTCCTTGCCAGTGACATGACATGGCTGTCATAAGAATCCATATAGGATTCTGCGATATCACTGACCGTGATCACGCCCTGCAGATCATTGTCCGGCGAAGTAATCGGCAGTGTGACCACGTTGTTGTTTTTCATCATGGAATACGCTTTCTTCACAGAAATCGTGCCCGGCACGCTCGGCACCTCGTGAATTTCAATTTCCTTTACCTGCGTTCCCGCATTCGGCAGATACCCCGGTGCGCGCACACCAAAGCGCTTCAGTACATACTCGGTCTCCTCATTGATCTGACCGGCACGCCGCGCCACATAGGTTTTTGTTTTATCTGTTCTGTTCTTGATATCTGCATAGGCAATCGCCGAGCAAATCGAATCCGTATCCGGATTTTTATGGCCAATTACATAAACTCTTGAATTTGATTTCATAATAGTACTCCTCCCTTCTGTATGTTTGTGGTATACAGTAAGTTCGTCCCGGTAGTTTTACTTCTTTTTTTGTAACGACTACAGTTACTGCTCACTTCGTGACCAGTAACCGCCGCCCTGCACATGCAAATTCGCTCCGCGAAGTTCCGGGCGGCCACCTGAATCACTTTCTCCTGCAGCCGCGCAGCAAGTGCGCGTCTCAGTAATTTTGGTAACGACTACACACATATTACCATCCTTTTTTCATCTGGTCAAAGAAAATCTTTTATGTTAAGATAAACGCAGATAGAAAAACGTGCAAAATTGAACCCGATTTTTTCATAAATCCACAATTTTCCTCTCGTTTTCCTGTTATTCTTACGAAAAAGGGGTGTTTCATTATGTCAGAAGAACAATTAACCATGGATGACTTCTCCGCAGAGCTGGAAGCTTCCTTCAAAAAAATTGAGGAAGGCGACATGCTCACCGGAACCGTCATCTCCGTAGATGAAAAAGAGGTGATTCTCGATCTGAAATACTACGCAGAGGGCGTCATCCGCGCCGAGGACTTCAGCAACGAGCCTGGCTTCTCCTTAAAAGACGCTGTTCAGGTCGGTGACGAAATCACCGCAACCGTGATCCGCAAAGACGACGGCCACGGCAACATTCTTCTCTCCCGCGCAGAGGCAAACGATATCCTCGCATGGGAAAAACTCGCACAGTACAAAGAAGAGAAAACCGTACTGGATGTAAAAGTCAAAGGAATCGTAAACGCCGGTGTTATCGCTTACGTCGAAGGAATCCGCGGCTTCATCCCGGCTTCCAAACTCTCCCTGAACTACGTGGAAGATCTGAATGAATACTTAAACAAAGACATTCAGGTACAGGTTTTTGAACTCGACAAAGAAAAAGACCGCCTGATCCTCTCCGCCCGCGAGCTTCTCCGCGAGAAAGCAGACGAAGAGCGCAAAGAGAAAATCTCCAACGTAGAAGTCGGCCTCGTCACCGAAGGAACCGTTGAGAGCCTGCAGCCATACGGCGCCTTCATCAGCCTCGGAAACGGCCTCTCCGGCCTCGTCCACATCTCCCAGATCTGCGCCAAACGAATCAAACATCCATCCGCAGTTCTGGCAGTCGGCGATAAAGTCAAAGTAAAAGTCATTGCCATCAAAGACGGCAAACTCAGTCTCTCCATGAAGGCACTCGACGACGTTGCCGCCGAAGAAATTCAGGAAGAAACCATCGAACTCCCGGAGACAGAGGAAGTGACAACGACACTGGGATCGCTGTTTAAAAATATTAAGCTGAACTAAAGTTGCATCAAAAAAACAGACTTTCCATTCTCACGCATTCCTGCGTGTATCTGGAAAGTCTGCTTTCTATTATAAGAATTCTATTAGCCCTTTACAGCTCCAATCACAATACCTTTCACAAAATATTTCTGGAAGAACGGATACACAACCAGAATTGGAAGTGCTCCCATAACTGCAACGGCCATTTTGATACCAGTCGCTGGAAGTGTAATGCTTTGTGTCAATGCTCCTCCTGAAGCACCGCTCATCAGATACTGCACATCCAGAAGCATCTTATTCAGCAGAACCTGAATACTGTACAGTTTATCGTTATTGATATAGTACAGACCATTCAACCAGTCATTCCAATATCCGAGGCCGACCAGAAGTGCCAGTGTAGCAATAATCGGCGTAGACATCGGAAGAACAATTTTTGCCAGAATTCTCCACTCACCTGCTCCGTCAATTCTTGCAGCCTCGATGACCGCATCAGGAATGTTGGTGGTGAAATACGTTCTCATCATGATGACATAGAAAGCTCCCATCAGAAGATTTGGAACAATCAGTGCCCAGATGGTATTTTTAATATGAAAGATTCCAGTCCACATCATATAGGACGGTACCAAGCCACCGTTGAACAACATCGTAAAGAAAATCACAAAGGAGAAAAATGCTTTTCCCGGAAGCTCTTTTCTTGACAGTGGATAGGCAAACAATGTTGTCAGAGTCAGGTTTGCCACGGTTCCGACTACCGTTACCAGTGCGGAAATGATATAACCTCTTACAATACTGCCTGAATCTACCAGCAGTGTTTTGTATGCATCAAAACTGATTTCACGCGGCCAGAAAGAATATCCATATTTTAATAGAATGTTCTCTTTGGTGATTGATGACATAATCAGCAGAATAAACGGGACGATACACATAGCGGACAGTAAGATCATAATCACATTAGCTGCAATCTGAAAGCTTTTATTTCTTTCAACCATTTTTCATACTCTCCCTTCGCTTAGAATAATGCACTGTTTTCGTCCAGTCTTCGAACAATCAGGTTTGCAATCAGTACCAGTGCAAATCCTACCAGTGACTGATAAAGACCTGCTGCAGATGCCATACCGATGTTGTTCAGCTCCATCAATCCACGATATACGTAAGTATCGATGGTGTTTGTCACGTCGATCAGCGGTCCGCTGTTCATTGGTACCTGATAGAACAGTCCGAAATCGGAATAGAAAATACGTCCTACACTCATCAGCGTCAAGGTGATAATGGTTGTTTTCAATCCCGGTAGTGTGATATGTACAATTCTCTGCCAGCGGTTTGCACCGTCGATAGATGCAGACTCGTAAAGACTGGCATCCAATCCTACTACCGTTGCATAATAGATAATGCAGTTATATCCCAGGTTTTTCCATACATTGACAAAGATCAAAATGAATGGCCAGTACTTCGGATCAGAATACCATCCGATGCCCTGTTTTCCCATTGGTTTCAGAATACTGTTATTAATGAATCCGGCATCTGTGCTGAGGAATCCATATACCAGGTAGCTGACAACGACGATAGAAATCAGGAACGGTACCAGAATTAACGTCTGGTATATTTTCTTTCCCATCGTGGAACGGATTTCATTCAGCAGAATTGCCACTGCAATTGCAAGTACGGTTCCGACTACGATAAAGATTACGTTGTATCCCAGTGTGTTTCTTGTAATTGTCCAGGCATCTTTTGTCTTAAACAAAAACTCAAAGTTTTTAAGACCTGTAAACGGGCTTTTCAGGATTCCCAGACTGTAATTATATTTCTTGAATGCAATGATAATTCCAGCCATAGGCATATAGTTATTGATAAATAAGTATACAAGCCCCGGAAGCAGCATCAGATACATGGGAATAAATCTGCGGATTTTACCCCAATTTCTTTTCATCTTCCCAGCCTCCATTATTTGTTGGCTTCCAGCCAATCATCTAACTGTCTCTGTTTCTCAGCGATGATGGTATCTGCTCCTGCTGCTTTCAACTCATCCAGGAATTTCGGAATGGTAGTTTCTGGATCCAAGGAACCGCACTGCAGTGCAGGACCATATTTGGCAGTTACGTTTGCGCATGCAGTTACTTCGTTCTGTACATTTGTGTTGTCCCATGCAAAACCTTTGGCCGGAGAAACAACCGCATTGTTGTTGAACTCCTGGGTCTGATCCCAGATATCCGGATCATTTCCTTCCCATACATAGGAAATTGCCTCATTCGGCCAAGCCCATGGAAGACTGGTATAACCTGTGTTACTTGCTGTTACACCGTCTGGGTAGTTGATGACACCGTTGTCTTTGTCTGTAAACTCATAATGAGTTCCTTCCAGACCATTGATAAGAATATTTGCCAGATCCGGGTTTGTGTAGATCTCGTTTAATACCTGTACAGCTCTTTCCGGTTTATCACTGTTATGCGGAACATACCATACAATGTCAACACGTGTTGTGGTAGTATATGGTTCTACCAGATTCAAAACAACGATTTCTTTTCCGGACTCTTTTTCGATCTCCTGCTCGATACCTGGTTTTGTATTTGTAAAACGTCCAAAACCTTTACCAGAACCAATCAGACTATTTGCCATTTCAGTAGAAGTGGAAGCATCCGGCATGATCAGACCTTTCTGCGCCCAGTCATAGCGAAGTTTCATTTCGTTCATATATTTATCTGTTGCGTAGTAATTAATAACTTCTGTGCTGTCAGAAGATACACTCTCTAAAGATCCGATATCTCCACCAAGGTCATCTGGGTTTGTCATAAGGCTCATGGAACCCACATGAGAAACAATGGGATATACATCTGGATACATTTCTTTTACTTTTTCAAGGAGCGGCTCCAACTCCTCTTCTGTTTTAATAGAACTATAGTCAATTCCGGTTGCATCTGCCATCTCTTTATTCATAGCAAATCCCCATCCCGTTGCTTTCTCTTTATTGGACGGAACACCATAAATATTGCCGTTAAAGGTTACACATTTCCAGTCGGATTCACTGATTTCAGATTTCATATCGCTGCCATAGCTGTCCAGATAATCCGTAATCGGAAGGATCTGTCCGCTGCTGATTGCAGATGTTACATTTCCACAGTACTCATACATCAGATCCAATTTTTCAGAAGATGCCAATGTCAGGTTTACCTGCTGATCATAGCTTCCAAAGCCAACTCTTGTTACTTCAATTTTTGTATTAAATTTTTCCTCTGTGATTTTGCTCGCTGCTTCAGAAATTTTTGCGCAGTCATCTGTACTTGCATCACCAGGTGCCAGAATTTTTACTGTATAGCTGTCATTATTGCTACTTTCTGCGCTCTTAGAAGATGAACCCTGTGCAGAGCTTGCATCGCTTCCGCAGCCTGCCAGCATACTTCCCGCCATAACAGAAACAAGTAAAAATGCCATTGCTTTTTTCTTATTCATTACATTTCTCTCCTTTGTTCTTTTCTTTGTTTTACGAATAGCTATATCCTATCAAAGAAGTATCTCTTTCTCTATAAAATCTGTGACTTTCTCTTTATATATTGTGACATACCACTGTAACTTTCGTTATTTTAACGAATCTGTATACTTATTTCTTGAAAACACACGACATCTATATTAGAATAAATGGCATGTTCCAACAGTTGGAACGCTCACACGATTTTTCTTATATTGTTATATTTTGGGAGGTTCTTATGTTATCTCGTAAAAATTTTTACATCTCATCAAAAATTTTTTTCACCCTTATAAGCCTTATCATGCTTATTCCGCTTACATTTCTGACGATATTTTTTGATTTCTACTCGCTTCGCCTGCTGAACCGCGAAATCGCTTCTGCAAATCGAAATGCTCTGTTTCTCTATCAGGAACAGTTAGAAGCAGATCTTTCCCAGATAGAAACCTCAATGGCACAGAACTGGGCTACGAACTGGAATTATCAGAAACTAAAATATAAACTTGATCCGCTCGATGTTCATTTAAATACACTCTCCATTGTGAATAAAGCACGGGAACAGCTTGCTCTGACAGAATGTCTCGGTGCTGTCTATATTTATTCTGCTCCCAATGATGTCTGCCGCTGTGCCTATCAGGACTGCTATTCCTATAAAGAATTAATAACAATGCAGAATTACGTAAAATCCCTTGATTTTGAATCAACTCCCAAATCCTGGTTTTACGATAAAGTCGGTGATAAATACTTTTTGGTTCGCCTTATCGGTTTTTCCAATGCCTACAGTGTTTCTCTCGTAGATTTTGATCTGGTCATGGCTCCATCTCGCCTCGCCACACAGACGCATAAAACTAGTTCACTCGTCTATCTTTCCAACGACGGAACCGTATTAAATCCTTCTAAAACCATTACAGAAAATAAACTGACCTTTTCGCCTGAAGACAATAACCACATCAAAAAAGGACAAAAAGAAAACTTTTTTGTTGTACAGGATCGCTTAAAATATGCTGATATTACCATGCTTTACCTTTCCCCTTACCAGGGAAGCCAGTTTTATTTAAATGCGACACAGATGTTTGCCATCATTGCCTCTGTGCTGGCACTGCTTTTGATTCCGTTCATGTGTTTTTTGGCCATCAAAATTTACTTTTCTCCATTAAGAGATGCAATCGCTACCATGGAGAATATTCGAAACGGTAAATTGAACTCAAAACTGCAGGAAACACAGTTTATCCGTGAATTTTCCGTCTTTAATTCCACTTTTAACCGAATGATGGATGAAATTCACAATCTGAAAATCCGCACTTATGAAAATAAGCTGATCATTCAAAAATCTCAGCTGCAATATTTTCAAATTCAGTTGAAGCCTCATTTTTATCTGAACTGCCTGAAAACTCTTTACGGTATGATTCAACAGAATAAAGGAAACGATGCACAGCAAATGATTTTATATGTTTCCCAGTATATCCGCTATACCTTCCGCGACAACAGCAGTCTTGTGCCACTGCAGACGGAACTGAATCAGGTACAGAATTATTATAAACTTCAGAAGCTAAACACAAGAGATTCTTCTGAGCTGACCATTTCTGCCGATCCCGCTGTTTCAAAGTTTCCGGTTCCCATGCTCTGCATTCAGACATTCGTCGAAAATTCTTTTAAGCATGGGCGAATCTCCAGCCAGCCGCTCAATGTACACATTTCCGTACAGCTGACAGAGACTGAAGAAGGAAATTATTTAAATATCAGTATTCAGGATAACGGAACCGGATTTCCGGACGAATTTCTGCAGTCCTTTCTGCAACATACAGAAGATGCAGTAACCGGACAGCACATCGGTATACACAATCTCCGTCAACGACTTACCTTACTTTACGGTGATCAGGCCGGACTGATCTGTATGAACAATTCCTCCGGCGCCCTGACAGAAATTATCCTGCCCATCCAGGAAGAACCAAATACCAGTTCAGAAACTAAAAGTAGCTTACTCTCAAACGAAAATTTGTTTTCATTATCCTAGAAAGAGGAGGAATCCCGAATGAATGTATTGATTATTGATGACCAACCCGATGTTGTCGCCGGTATTCATTCCGGCATCAACTGGGATGCGCTTTCCATCCGACAGGTTTTCTGTGCTAACGACATTATCCGTGCGCGTGAAATTCTTTCAAACAATTCCGTGGATATCATGCTCTGCGATATCGAAATGCCGCTCGGCAGCGGTCTTGAACTTTATGAATGGGTTGCGGAGCATTTTCCAGAAATCAAATGTATTTTTCTCACCTCACATGAAGATTTTTCCTATGCACAAAAAGCACTGCAACTCGGCGGATTCGATTATCTGATTCAGCCCGCTCCCTACAGTGCAATTGAGGTTTCCATTCAGAAAGCAGTCCTGCAAATTCAAAAGGAAAAAAAGGAAAAATTTTACAGTGAATATGGAAACTATTTCAGCAAACGCGAAATGGATCTTCTTGATGTGCTTTTAAATGAATTTTTGCAGAAACAGCCTGCAGAACCGCAGAATATCCTGAGTTTTCTGGACACGATCTCCATAAAACTCGATCCCGGCCGTTCCTGTGTTCTGACTTTGATTGATATTCTCGAACAGGACACGCCACATCCAGTTCGTGACCTTTCTCTCCTCCGCTCTATCCTGCAGAATGTCATTTCCGAGCTGTTTAAGCCGTTCACTAAAAAACTGCTTTTCTGCCATGTCCACGAACAGGTTTTTGCCCTTATTTTATACGAAACCGATAATTTTACAAAAGATCAGGTGCAAATTTATTTGCATACTTTTGTGGAAGCCGCTTCACAGTATCTCCACTTTAAAATAGCATGCTACTGTGCTCATTCTGCAAATTTTCTTCTGCTACCAGATAAAATACAGCAGCTTTTGGAACAGCGCAGTGAAAATGTGGCAAACTATAGCGGTATTTTTTATCAGAAATCCAGTATTTCCCAGGTTCCCTACACCCCTCCGGATTTTGTCCACTGGAATGTCATGCTCTCCTCTGGTTATTACGATGCCGTCCGTGCAGACATGCATGATTATCTGCTCCGCCAAAAAGAATCCGGTCATGTAAACCAGAAAATGCTCAGTCTCTTTTTACAGGATTTTCTTCAGCTCTTCTATCAGATTCTGAACCATCACCACATCGGTGCACACGGTGTTTTTGAAAAAGAATACGATATTCACGCCCTGAACAACTCCTGTCATTCCATAGAAGAGATGCATAAACTGCTTGATTTTTCCGTTGATTATCTAAAAAGCCTTCAAATTAGCGCAGAACCAGGTGTTTCACAGATCGACCAGGTGGTAAATTTTATTCAGAAAAATATTCACCAGAATGTTACCCGCACCGAAATCGCACATCAGGTATACATGAACCCGGAATACCTCTCCCGGCTTTTCAAAAAGGTAAAAGGAATTTCACTTTCTGACTATATCGTGCAGGAAAAACTGAAAATTGCGATTTCCCTGCTTGAGGGAACCAATCTCCCGGTCAGTGTAATTGCAACGAATATCGGCTACACGAATTTTTCTTATTTTACACAGGTATTCAAAAAAGTCTACGGAATTTCTCCGAGTGAATACCGTCAAAAGAAAAAATAATGCAAAAATAGTACTGCGGAGCGTAAAGTTTTCCCAAATAAATGTTAATACCCGGGTATAACGAAAATACGTTCCGCAGTATTTTATTTTTGCATTACTGTTTTATCTTCAAACAAGTTTTTATACCGGCATCGCCGCCACAAAATAATACATCACAACAAAATGACAGAAGCTGCCACCCATCACAAACAGATGAAAAATTTCATGTGTTCCGAACATTTTATGCTTCGCATTAAACATCGGCATTTTTAAGGAGTAAATCACCCCGCCGACCGTGTAAATGATGCCGCCCGCCAGCAACCATCCAAATGCCGGCCGTGAAAGAGCCAGAAACAGCGGATGAAATGCCAGTACACACAGCCATCCCATTGCGATATACAACACTGAGGAAAACCACTTCGGACAATTGATCCAGAATGCCTTGACAAGAATTCCGCCAATTGCTGCTGCCCACACCAATGCACAAAGTACAATTCCCGTCCGTCCATGCAGCGCAATCAGACAGATCGGCGTATAGCTTCCCGCAATCAGCACGGAAATCATCATATGATCAAATTTTTTCAGTCGACGGTTCACCTTCCCGTTTACATCAAACGTGTGATACACGGTACTCGCCAGATACAGCAAAATCATGCTCAGCATAAATACTGCCATCGCAATCACATGCAGATGATCCGGCTCCCGAGCCGCCTTCAAAAGCAATGGCAGCGTTCCCACCATCGCCAGGATCAACGCAATCCCATGCGTAATCGCACTGCCGGGATCCTTAATTCCATTTTTTCTGATATACTTCATCCTGCTCATTCCTTTCCTGTCAGAAGCGCTGTGTATTTCAATTACCACTTTATGTAGTTTTGATTACTACTTATCATCGTTTCTTTTATTATAGCAGAATAAAATTATTTTTCAAGTCAAAATGTCTATTTTCTTCTGGAATCGTTCGACCTGCTTTGACACAAAAAAACAGACTACTCGCCTGCACCTACCGTTGTGCCTGTTTGAGCCGTCTGTTTTTGTATTTTTATTGCTTCTTCGCTTGAATCAGCTTCCATTTTTCTACCCGCGAAAGCTGCTTAATTTCCCATTCTCTCCGCATAGCCTCCTGTTTTGTTAAAAAGGTTTCAAAATACACCAGTTTTACCGGTTTGCGGCTCTTTGTATATTTCGCTCCTTTTCCAGCATTGTGTGCCTTTACTCTGCGTTCCAAATTATTGGTCCAGCCTGTATAAAAAGATCCATCGCTGCATTCCAGAATATATGTAAAATTCCCCTGTTCCATTTCAAATTCCGTTCCTTCTGTTCATCTGTATTCTATGTAACTTTAACACTCGGTTCTTTTAGGCGCAATCAAAAAAATAAGAAAGAGTCCTGCTTCGCAGGAAAATTCAACGAAGTTTCCTGTAAGCAAAAAACCGTCCGGATTTCTCCGAACGGTTTTCTCATTTTTATTTTTACTGCATTGCCAGCTCATCTACCGCCAGTTTCAATGCGCCCATGATACCCTGGTTGTCGTTCAGGCTTGGAAGTACAATGTAGCTGTCGAGATCCTCAAGTTCTTTTGTTACAAGATATCCGTTCAGCTGTTTCTTTACTTCTTCTCTTACGAGCGGCATCATATGCTCCTGATGCATAACGCCTCCGCCCAAAACGATTCTCTGCGGGGAGAGCAGCATGATGCAGTCTACAAGTGCCTGTCCGATATAGTAAGCCTCAAGCTCCCATACCTCTTTTTTGTCTGCCAGCTCAATACCTTTTTTGCCCCAGCGTGCTTCAATGGCAGGACCTGCAGCAAGGCCTTCCAGGCAGTTGCTGTGATACGGGCATTTTCCGCCGTAAGTATCTTTCGGATGTCTGGTCAGCAGAACGTGTCCGCCTTCCGGATGAAGCATGCCGTGCAACAGCTTGCCATTGGAAATAATTCCCATTCCAACGCCCGTTCCGATGGTGATGTAAATGCTGTTGTCCAGACCTTTTGTGATTCCCCAGGTAGCCTCACCCAGTGCAGAACCGTTTACATCGGTATCAAATCCAACCGGGATGTCCAGTGCATCTGCGAAAGCGCCTACGATGTTGTAGTTCTTCCATGCTAATTTGGGAGTTGTGGTAATGTAACCATATGTTTCGGATTTTCTGTTCAGGTCGATCGGTCCAAAGCAACCGATTCCCAGTGCCTGAATGTCCTTCTCTTTGAAATACTCAATCATTTTCGGAACGGTAATTTCCGGTGTCTCGGTCGGGATAGAAATTCTCTCATAAATTTCTCCATTTGCGTTTCCAATTGCGCAGACCATCTTTGTTCCGCCTGCTTCTAATGCTCCAAGTCTCATTGTGTTTTTCTCCTCTCTTATGCTTCTGGATTTGAGCAGATTACAGAAAGTTTTCCTTCAAATCTGCATCCATTAAAATTAGCCGGTATAATAAAGTGAGTACCTTTCTTAACCGGAATACCGTTTACAGTACCCTCTCCGGCGATTACACTTACATTAGTATAATATTTTTTCGCATCCAAGGTGAATACACCGTCGATGTCGTATTTATCTACAGAGTAGAACTTGCATGTTACAAAATGGGTATGTACCGCGCCCGGGATTTCCTCTGTAAAGGTATCGATATTTGCCGTTTTAAACGGAGCCTCGATAACATCGATACTCTGCTCTACATGAAGTTGTCTCGGTTTGCCGTTCTGCAGTCTGTCATAATCGTATACACGATAGGTGATATCGCTGCTCTGCTGTGTCTCCAGAATCAGTGTGCCGCCTTTGATGGCATGTACGCATCCCGGATTGATCTGGAAGAAATCTCCCTTATGTACCGGCACTTTGCGGATGAAATCGCTCCACTCATGATTGCGGATCATTTTCTCCACTTCTGCCTTGTCTTTTGCATTGTGTCCGATAACAATTTCTGTACCCGGTTCGCAGTCCAGCACGTACCAGCACTCGGTCTTTCCAAGAGATCCATTCTCATGCTCTCCTGCATAAGCATCATCTGGATGAACCTGGATGCTCAGATCATTTTTTGCATCAATGATCTTGATCAGCAGCGGAACCTGGCTTCCCGGGTAATTTCCGAAAATTTCCGGCTCCTCTTTCCAGAGCTCACCTAATGTTTTTCCATCAAATCTTCCGCCTGCCACATGGCTCATTCCGTTGGCATGTCCGCTGATCGCCCAGCACTCGCCGGTTGTATCGCTCGGAATTTCGTAATCAAATACGTCTCTTAACTTTGTTCCACCCCAGATTGCTTCTTTGAACACCGGGTCCATAAATAAAAGCTCCATATTTTTCTAATCCTCCTTGTTTTCAGGATCTGTCCACTACGTCTATTTTAACCGATAACAGCCAAAAACGAAACCCCTAAAATGACAAACTTTCACATTTTCTGTAACCGGTTACTTTCCTTTTATTCCGCCCTTTTTCTATATCAAAACAATCCTGTTTGTTATATGTAAAGCTGACTGTTTTCAGCCAGCCTTTTTTATAAAAAGCAATCGAAAAACGGTATTTTACCATCCGCGGTCTGCGCCGCCTTTTTTGTATTCAAAACCTGTAAAAAAGATTCGATTGCGAATCCTACACTTTATAATACTTTCCCGCATCCCATTTCGTGCAGGTCCTCTTTTTTATTCCGAAATTGCCGGGAGATATACCATAGGATCAATGGCTTTTCCGTCTTTTTTCATCTCAAAGAAAAGATTGCTTCCCTCTTTTACATAATATTTCGTCGGTGCTGCAACTGCTCCGATCCGTGCTGCTTTCTGAACTTTCTGGCCTGCCTCGAGGGAAACGTCTGTGAGCTGTCCGTAGATGGCTTCGTATCCATTTCCAAGATTCATGGTGACGGTGAGGCCGGTTCTTGCATCATTTTCCACACTCACAACTTCTCCGTCCGCTGCCGCCAGAACCGGAGTTCCTTCTGCCGCCGAGAAAACAACGCCTGGATTGCACTGGTAAAGATCCAGTGTCGGGAAATAAACGGTATTTTCCATGTTATACGGAATCAGAACTGTTCCAGTAACCGGCAGTTCCATGATTGTCGCTTCGCTGAACATCAGATCCTGTGCAGCCCCTGCTGTCTCAACTGCCGTTTCCTGATTTTCTGCAGAATCCACAGTTCCGGATGCTGCACTCGTTTCTTCATTCGCCGCTGTTTCTCCTGATCCTGTTTCTCCGTTCTGATCCGCCGCTGTTCCGTTTACCGCCTGCGCGTCCTGTCTTTCTGTATTCCCATCTGATTCTTCCGGTGTATTCTGAGCCGTCTCTGCATCTGCTTCTGGATTTCCCACCGCCTCTTCTTCACACGCCGCTTCCATTTCCGGCACCTGTTCCAGACTGTTTTCCACATCATCTGCCTGATCCTGTACGGCACGCGTTCCGTCTGCATCTCCCGTCGTCTCCTCCGTCTGCTGTTCTGTAGTTCCGGTGCTTTCGTCCTCTGTAAGCTGTGCCGTCTCTCCCTGTTTCGCCTGATCTGCCTTACCGTTTCTCGCATCCTGCTGCCAGGTCAGCACTCCGCCTGCAATCATCATTGCCAGTGCCGCTGTGATCACGCCGATTCTCAACTTGTCTCTTTTCATGTTCTTACCACCTCTGCTGATATCTTTTTAAGCATTTCAGAGGCGTTTTTCGATTTCTCGCTCTCCTCCTGCTTTTCTACAGTAAGCAGTATTTCCCATCCGGCGCGATCTATACACAAAAACCGGATTTTTCCTTTCCGTTATCCACAATTTTTCCCATGCGCTTCTTTCTTTTGTGGAAAACATAATTCTTTTCTGCGCATTCCGTGCAAAACATCCCTAATGTTATCCACACCTTATTTTCTCGACTTGCTTCACGCAAAAAAAAGAGCCGGAACCGGGAATTTTCTCCCGTTTCCAGCTCTCACTTTCACCTGTATTTACTGTAATCTTCCATACACCGTACTCGCATCCGCGATGCTGTCCACCGCAGATCCCGAATCCGTCATGGCCTCTGCCGTAACAAGTATGTACTCTTCGCCTCCATATTCTGCAAAGCTGACCAGGCACTGACCCGCCTCATCGGTAAATCCGGTCTTTCCGCCTTCAATGACTGCCCCGTTCTCCAGTGTCGTACTCATCTCATAGCTGGTAAACCGGTGGAGCATCGTGTCATACAGCGTAATTCCCTCCGGGTGTGATGCGGTAGCCTCCGTTGTGTAAACCTCCCTCGTCACGATCTCGCGAAACGTATCACTCTTCAGACACTCACTCATCAGCACCGCAATATCACGGCAGGTAGAATAATGGTTGTCGTTATGTAGTCCCGTGCAGTTCTCAAAATGCGTATTGGTAAGTCCCAGTTCTTCTGCTTTCTGGTTCATCATGGCCACAAAACCTTCTTCCGATCCGCCGACTGCTCTCGCCAATGTCTCACAGGCATCTGCGCCGGATGGAAGCAGCACACCATAGAGAAGATCACGAACCGTCGGCTGTTCGTACGGATTAAATCCCGCTACCGACGCATCCTGTGCCGTCAGTTCCTCGAAGATGTCCTCCGGAACCGTAATCGTCTCGTTCAGATCCGGAAGATTTTCAATGGTAAGCAGCGCTGTCATAATCTTTGTCATCGACGCCGGATAAATTCTCTCATCTCCGCCCAGATTCATCATCTCAGCCAGATCGCTTTCCCGCACCAGCAGGGCATGCTGACTGTTCAGACCATCTGACGAAATCTGCTGTACCGGCTCAGGCGTCGGTGTAATCTCCTCCTCCGGGCTGGAATCCGATATCGGCTCTGAACTGTCCCCAACAAGAGAGGATGACGAAACCGAAGAGGATGCACTTGCGTTTCCATCCGTCTGTTTTTTCTCGTTCTTCTGCATCTGATATCCAAGCACGCCAATCAATCCGATAATGATAACAAGCAGAACACTTAAAATCACTTTCTGCTGAAACTGGCGTCTTCGTCTTTTGTTTTTCTTTTTTTGTGCCATAAACAGATTCCTCCGTTCTTTTTTATTCTTTCAAAGCATAGTACATTTCCTGCTCTTTTGCAAGATTTTCGCCGTAACCTTAAGATAAACATAATCAAAATTGGTCCGGTGGACCAATTTTGGATATGCAGAACAAAAAAAGAACCCTCGAAAGGGTTCCACATAGTGAAGCATCGGGGATTCGAACCCCGGACAACTTGATTAAAAGTCAAGTGCTCTAC
>OLQX01000112.1_pt1 | contig 102126 bp, 98 predicted proteins | sample 1672581 | NCBI WGS metagenome assembly OLQX01 (sample SAMEA3136701, study PRJEB25190) | human gut metagenome | reverse complement strand
CTATAAAAATTAGTTCCTATTTTCTCTTATTTCCAGTTTCTGCTTGCAATTCGGGTAAATATCGTTTTTAAATTTCTTCTTCATTATAGCCACGTACATATACTTCACGTGGTTTAGATCCAATTTGTGGACCTATAATACCATCCGCTTCTAATTGATCAATAATTCTGGCTGCTTTGTTATAGCCTATTCTAAATTGTCTTTGTAAAAGTGATGTGCTCGCTTTTTGTGCTTGAATAACAAATGCTCTGCACATTTCATACTCTTCATCTTCTTGTTCTTCTTTAGAAGCAGCTACTGCAGAAATTGGTTTTACATTTGTATATCTTTCATCATATGAGGCTTCTTGTTGTTTCGTTGCATAATAAGTGATTGCTTCCACTTCACTATCATCAACATAAGCTCCTTGCACACGAATCGGCGAATTCGATCCCATTGGTAAAAAAAGCATATCTCCTTTTCCTAAAAGTTTCTCTGCGCCTGCACAATCAAGAATCGTTCTAGAATCAATACTTGAAGAAACAGCAAAAGCAATTCTTGATGGAATATTAGCCTTAATAACACCTGTAATAATATCCGTTGATGGTCTTTGTGTAGCTACAATTAAATGAATCCCAGCCGCACGTGCTAATTGAGCTATACGCATAATACAATCTTCAACATCTTTACTAGCTACCATCATTAAATCTGCAACTTCATCAAGAATTACTACAATATATGGAAGTTTTTCTAATTGATGTTCCGCATCATTTTCTTGATTTTTCTTTTCAACATATTGATTATACGTTTCAATTTTTCTAACATTTGCCCCTGCAAATAAATCATAGCGTCTTTCCATTTCCGAAACGGTTTCTCTTAAAGTGGCCGCTGCTTTTTTAGGATCAGTAACGACCGGTGCTAATAAATGAGGAACCCCATTATAATTGGATAACTCAACCTTTTTAGGATCAACTAAAATAAGTTTGACCTCATCCGGTTTCGCACGCATTAATATGCTGCTAATGATCGTATTAACACATACAGATTTACCTGAACCTGTTGCTCCAGCAATAAGTAAATGAGGCATTTTATTAAGCTCTGCATAAATGACTTGACCATTAACATCCTTTCCTAAAGGAACAACAAGTTTATTGTCTTTATATTTATCAGGAATGTTTTTAAATACCTCTTTAAAAGAAACCATTGATGATACTAAATTAGGTATTTCAACACCAACCGCTGGTTTTCCAGGGATAGGCGCTTCAATACGAATATCTTTAGCTGCTAAAGCTAATTTAATATCATCTTGTAAAGACATTATTTTATTGACTCTTGTCCCCGTTTCTAATTTTAATTCATATTTTGTAATTGAAGGACCAATAGAAATATTATTAATAGAAGCATGAACTCCAAATTCATTTAAAACAGCTGTTAATCTTTCAGCACTTTCTACAGCATGATTTTTATTTTCACCTTGTTTTTTATTAACCACATTATGTAAAAGAGATAACGGTGGTAAATGATAATTTTTATTTGTATGCTCTATGACTGGTTCTTCAATTTGTGATTGATCATTTTGAACTAATTCTTCATCCACCGATGGAATAGGTGGCTCTTTATCAACAATTTCTATTTCTTGATGTTCATCATTAAAAGTAAAAGCTTGTGGCAAAGTCACATCTTCTTTCGCTATTTCTTCAAATATAGTCGTTGGGGTTTCATCATCTTCGAAAATAGCATCATCAAAAAAAGTTGTCTTATTTTGTTTTTTCTTAAAGAAATTTCCAAAATAATTTGAATGCTGTTTTAAAGAATCTTTTGTTTTATTAAAATTATTTTTTGCTCTTTTTTGAATTTCTTTTTTGTGTTCAAAATAAAACTTACTTCCTAATAAAATAATTCCTGTTACAACAATAAAAACCGCCGCAATGATTGCTCCCATATAATCAAACAATGCACTTAAAAAGCCATATAAAACTGCCCCCAATAATCCTCCTCTATTTAAAGGAACTTGATTAAAATAAGACTGTATGACTTTTATCCCTGTAAGTGATGGCGTAGCAGAAATAAATAAAGTTAAACCTATAAAGAGCAAATAAAGACCTACCGCCTTAGGACCATTTAATTTAGGGAAATCCGCCTTAATAACAATATATCCTAATAAAAGAATACAAGTAAGATAAATAATCCCATTTAAATTCCCAAATACATACATAAAAACATAATTCAAGTGGTCTCCAATCACTCCTAATTGCATAGCAGCAATAATTACTAAAAAAATGAAAAATAAACAAATAATTCTTAATTTTAATTCTTCACTCACTTGTTCTTGCTTACTTTTTCTTTTCCTTGCGGTCTTAGCCATCATATCACCTCTTTACATATCATATTTAAAAAACAAAACAAAAGCAAGATATTCCTTGCTTTTATAATTCTATAATTACTGGTAAAATGACAGGTCTTTTGCCAGTCTCTTTGATAATATATTTGTTTACTTTATCTTTAATGTTTTGACGTACATCTCTAATATCTTCTTCCGTCTTATTTTTATAAGACTCTAACTCAGTTTCAGCAATATTCATAATTCCTTTTACAACATTTTCTGAATCCTTTAAGTAAATAAAACCTCTTGTTTGTACATCTGTATTGGCAACAATTTCTCTTGTTTTACCATCAATTGTCATACCAATAATAACAACACCATCATTTTGTAATTGATTTCGGTCATCAATAACTTTAACACCAACATCACCAATTCCAAGACCATCAATCATCACATCTTCAATTGTAATAGAATCTCGATAACTTTGTAATTTTCCATCTTTAAAAGTAATCATTTCTCCATTATCAACAATAGCAATATGATCATCATTTATATTCATTTTTTTAGCAACATCACTTGCAGCAATAAAATGTTGATATTCTCCTTTGATTGGTACGAAATATTTTGGATTTAAAATTTGAATCAATACTTTAATATCCTCTTCACTTGCATGCATAGATTGCAATTCTTTGTTTTTCAAAACATGAATATGTGTATCAGTTTTATAAAGTTCATTGATTGCTCTATTAGCTATTTTTTCAGTCCCTGGTAAAACAGGTGAAGCTACAATAAATGTATCACTATCTTGTAATTTAAGCTTATCATCTCCTCCATCGATAATATCTAAAATATCATGATAGATACGACGAGGACTGCCACTTAATAAAACAACCAATTTATCATTATCTTTATTTTTTTGAATATCATTATTATCACCAATACAAGCTGGATGAATATCCAAGATTGGTTTTTTCTTATTTTTAGCAATTCTCATTAAAGAATTGGTATTATCATATTTATCTCTTCCATAGAAACAAATCTTACGATTATATTTTTTAGCTAGTTGAGCAATTTCTTGAGTTCTAAAAGCATTTTGTGCATAACTTGAAATAATAATACGTCCTGAAGCTTCTTCAAAAATACTTTCTATTTTAGCAGTTAATTTATGATTAGGAGAAGTATAGCCATCATTTTTTGAATATGATGATTCACAAAGTAAAGCTAAAACTCCTTTTTTACCAATTTCCATCATCTTTTGAATATTACACCTAAATCTTTCAGGTGCTCCAAAATCAATAATAAATTCACTACTATAGACAATATAACCATAATCTGTTAAAAATGCTAACCCTACACTTCCAGGAATAGAATGCGTAATTGGGAAAAAGTCCACTTCAACTCCAGCAACTTTAATTGTTGCATTCATATTTACTCTTTTGATTTTATATTTATATGAAACATGAGAATGTCTCATATATCTTTGTAATAATTGATCAATTAAATCAGCTGTAAGATCTGTTGTATAAATAGGAACATTCACTTCTTGTAATAAATAAGGAAGTGCTCCCATTACATCATCATGACCATGCGTAATAAATATAGCTTTAATTTTATCTTTATTATCTTTTAAATAATCAAAATTAGGAATAATAACGTCCACTCCTAATTTATCTACTTCTGGAAAACGATAACCTGCATCAATAATAAACCAATTATCATCTATTTCTAAGCAGTACATGCTTTTACCGTTTTCAGCTTGACCACCAATTGGCATCAATTTTATAATACTTTTTTTCATTATTTCCTCCTTAATTATATCTTCTTACACTCACTTTGCTATTATTCTAACAAATTATTAACAAAAGAAAAAGTATCATTTACTCTTTCTTCATTAAAAATAAAGGTTGAATTTGTTTATCAACCAATGCATTGATCATCGTTTGAATAATTAAATCTCGCCGTGCAATCAAACTATTTGGTTTCTTGATTACATCATCTTGATACATTGGCACCAAATAAAAATGCTTTGTATTAAAAATCTTCATCATGTTCATTCCGCTTGTTGAAAGTAAGTCATTACTACATAAACCAAGAACGATATTGTGTTGATTTCTAAGTGTTGATTTAACAGCCATTGTCACCGCATTATCATTGATTCCATGTGCCATTTTAGCTAATGTATTGGCACTGCATGGATAAACTACCATTAAATCCAAGGGTATTTGTGGCCCAAAAATTTCTGCTTCAACAACTGAACAAATAACCTTCTTTTCAATAATTTTTTCAACTTCTATGATTAACTGATTCGCCTTAAAAAACCGTGTATCACAAGAATTCACTTGATCACTTATAAAAACATAAATATCTACAGGATATTTTTTTAGTTCCTTTAAAAATCTCAAACAATTACTTAACGAACAAAAAGAGCCTGTAATCCCAACCCCTATTTTCATTCCATTAAACATGTCTCATCACTCCGTGAATATATTGAAACATCAATAATGCCGATTCATATGGAAAATACAAATTAGGTATATTTCTTAGTGATTGATAATCTTTACCCTCAACTGTTTGTGCCAAATCATAAATTTGTTTATATTTTAATTTTTTATAATTGATTTTACAAACAGGAATCGTATTAATAATTAAATCATACTTTCCTGATAAAGCATTTAAATCCAAATGATGATAGATTTGTTTTATTTCATCTAAATCCTTGTTATTTCGATTACAGATTGTAATATCATAATTACTTTTTAAAATATTTGCAAGCTGTTTTGCTAAATCTCCATAGCCTAAAATAAGTATATTATTATAATGTGCTTTATCTTGTATTATTTTTAAATAGAGTCCCATTGCTGTTAAAGTATTATTTAAATGTTTAAAAACTTTATCTTTATTAATAATATATTTTGTATTTATATTATTAAGAGAAAACGTATTGTCATGATCTATCTTTTGATTTTTAACAACATAAAAATCAAGGTTTTGTGATTGTTTATCATTTATTTGATAACCATGACTTAAAAAAATATCTTTTAAAAATTGTGTTCTTTGATCATATACTTCAATAAACCCTTTCATATGCCACCTCATTATACTATATGAAAGGGTTTGATAAATGTGAAATTAGCTCGCTTTATTTTTCATTTGTGATGTCATCAAAGCTATAATTTCTTCTACTTTTGGACTAATAACACTTACAGCTGACATGATCATTTCTTTTTCATTTTGATAATCATGACATAAAAACGCATACTCACATTTTAGATGAAATAAACATTGTTCCTTTTCATTAACAGTCGTTAGAAACATTAAATTGATTGCATTACTATCGCAAATTTTGTAAGAAACAGACATGACTGCCCGAATATCTTCTAAATTACGAATAACACTGTCTTTTTCAGCATTTAAGTGTACACTTAATAAATGAATTTGTGATATACTGTTTTCCATATTTATTTTACCTCCTTCACTATATATATTGTTATTTTTTAGGTTTTTTCTTTTTATTTTTTTAGAAATGAGGAATTTTATGCAAATTATTACACTTATTTATTCAATCATCTTATTATTTTTTTATCATCCACTTTATCAAAACTACACAAGTTTAATGAATACGTCATTTTCTTTTTTTTATTACATTTGGTGTGTTTTATTAACTCTTTCTTTATGCTTAACTTTTTTTAAAGTAACTTCTTTAAAAAAATTCATTATTTTTCTTTCTCTGTTCTTTTTTATTGGATTAATTTTACCCTATCATAAAAATTATCCAATCTTTTCAACTTTACATGTTTTTATTCCTTTATCTTGCATTATCATTGCACTTTTATTCTTAGCATATCTTATTAAAAATAAACAAAAAAGTGAGCCAATTTTAGCTCACAAAATTTATTTATGGTTTTCCTACGGTCTTTCAATCATTGCCATGTTCATTATTTTCTTTTCTCAAATCAATGGTCTTATCGAAATTAGCGTTTTACTATTTATCAATTTTATTCTTTATGTGCTTCAACGTTCATAAGATATTCATATTGCATACCTTGTCTTAAGTTTGATGAATCGTACCCTAAACTTTCTAAAATAGTATATCCAAATTCTAAGGCAGCCGCTGGTCCTTTACCTGTAATAATATGATCATCTTTTTGAACAATAGCTTCTTGATAATTAGCTCCGGTAAGTTGTGTTTCAAAACCTGGAGAACAAGTACAGATTTTATCTTTTAAAATACCTGCTTTAGCTAAAACAATTGGTCCTGCACAAATAGCAGCAATCAATTTATGTTCCTGATTGAATTGTTGAACAATTTCAATAACACGTGCATCATCTCTTAAATTTGTTGCTCCAGGTAAACCACCAGGAATAACAATTCCATCATATTCTTTGATTTGATCATTAAAGACGCAATCCATTTGAATTGTAATTTGATGAGAACTTGTCACCTTTAAATCATCCATCCCTACTAAATCAACATGAACATTTGCTCTTCTTAAAACATCAACCGGTGTCAATGCTTCGATTTCTTCAAATCCATCTTTACATAATACAGCTATTTTCTTCATAAACACTCCTCTTTTCTTTTAAAGATATTTTATCATGAAAACCAAAAAATAAAAGAATGAAATACATTGTATGGGATTTCAAAATATATTATAATGTTGCATAGATGTAAAAATCACCCTTGGAGGTTTTATGAAAAAAATTGTTATTGGTATAACAGGAAGTATTGCAGCATATAAAACATGTGAACTTATTTCCCGTTTAAAAAAGAAAAATTATAATATTGAAGTTATTATGACAAAAAATGCGGCTCAATTTGTAACACCACTTACCTTTGGAGCACTTATTCATAAACCTGTTTTAATTGATGATTTTGATGAAACAGGTTATCAAATTAAACACATTAACATTGTTAAGGATGCTGATTGTTTTATTATTGTTCCAGCAACTGCAAATATTATTGCCAAAGTTGCTCATGGTTTAGCAGACGATGTTTTATCTTCCGCCTTTTTAGCAGCAACATGTCCAAAAATCATTGCTCCTGCAATGAATGTACACATGTATGAAAATACTGCAACTCAAAAAAATCTTGACATTTGTAAATCTTATCATATTAAGATTGTGGAACCTGAAATTGGTGAACTCGCATGTGGTTATCAAGGAAGAGGACATTTAAGTGATATTGAAGATTTACTTGATGCTATTGAATATGCGACATCTCCTCATCCATTAGCTGGAAAGCATGTTCTTATTACCGCTGGTCCTACTCAAGAGCCACTTGATCCAGTGAGATTTATTTCAAATCATTCAAGTGGAAAAATGGGCTATGCACTAGCAAAAGTTGCTCGTCAATTAGGAGCTCATGTCACATTGATTAGTGGGCCATCATCTCAAAGAGCTCCTTACGAAGTAGATGTAATCAAAATTCAAAGTGCACAAGGTATGTTTAAACAAGTATTAAGTTATTTTGATTTTCAAGATTATGTTATCATGTCTGCTGCTGTTGGTGACTATCGTCCTTTAGAATATAGCAATCAAAAAATAAAGAAAAAAGCTGACGAATTTTATTTAAAATTAGGAAAAAACGAAGATATTTTATCTTATATTGGAAAACATAAAACAAAACAAACTATTTGTGGGTTTGCTATGGAAACAGAAAATGTTATTGAAAATGCTCAAAATAAGTTTTTTAAGAAGAATTGTGATTTATTAGTTGTTAATGATTTATTTGAAGATGGTGCTGGGTTTAAAACTGATACAAATAAAGTTGCTTTAATTACAAAAAACTTTGTTGATTATTTAGATTTAATGAGCAAAGAAGATCTAGCACATATTATTTTAGAAAAATTAATGAAAGTTAAAGGAGAATAAAGATGCTAGTAGTTGTAGATATGGGAAACACAAATATTACAATGGGACTTTTTAAAGATGATCAGCTTATTGGCAATTATCGTTTAACGACTAAACTGCAAAGGACATCAGACGAATATGGTTTTATGATTCTTGCTTTTTTAAGCGCCTATAATGTAACCGTTGAAGATATAAAAGATGTTATTATTTCTAGTGTCGTTCCTAAAATCATGTATTCTTTTACAAATTCCATTCGTAAATATTTCCACAAAGAACCTATTATTGTTGGTCCAGGAATTAAAACAGGCATTTCTGTAAAATATGATAATCCTAAATCTTTAGGAAGTGATCGTATTGTTGATGCTGTTGGTGCCTACTATAGTCACCATTGTGCTTGTTTAGTAATTGATTTTGGCACTGCTACGACATTCGATGTTATTTCTTCAAAAGGTGAATTTATGGGTGGCGCAATTGCTCCTGGTATTGGTATTTCTGCTGAAATGTTATCTAATCGTGCTGCTCAACTACCTGAAGTAGCAATAAAAAAACCACAACATATTATTGGTAAAAATACTGTTGAAGGTATGCAATCAGGGGTTGTTTATGGTTATATTGGTTTAACAGAGAAACTGATTGAAGAAATTAAAAGCCAATATCCTGAACCATTAAAAGTCGTTTCTACAGGTGGTCTAGGTAGAATGATCTATCAAGAAACAAATTTGATTGATGCCTATGATAAAGATCTTACATTCAAAGGTTTAAAAATTATATATGATATGCAAAAAAGGGATTAAATAAAATCCCTTTTTAATTCGTTTTTTAAATAAAAATGTATTGTTTGTTGTCCATCTACATACAAAATAACAATTTCTTGAAGATTAATTCCATGAACTTTCATAATTTGTTCTAACCACTTTTGATTATGATGAATCAATTCTAAATTTTCATAAATAATTGTTCCTTGTAAAATAAGAATTGTTGGTATAAATTCTTTTTGAACTTCTTGATGTAGATCACCTAATTTTAAAGGCCTTGACAATGTCTTAGGATAAAAAGTAAATTTCCCATTTGTTTCTAAAATAATTTTATCTAACTCGTTAAGCTCAAAATAACCATTCATTCTACAATTCATCAACAATTCATTCAAATCAATTTTTGCTTTATCCAAACTTTTTAAATATATCTTATCATTTTCAAATAAAACAACAGGTTTTCCTTCAACAAAAAAACGAAAATTTAAATACCTTTTTGTTAAAACAGAAACACCCCAAGTAAAAACACCATAAACAATCATTCCAATCAACGGCTTTAAAATATCATTAAAACTTCCCATAACCATTTCAGCAGCAATAGAACCAATTGTAATTCCAATTATATAATCATATAAAGATAACTCTGTTACTTGCCTATAGCCCATTAATTTCGTTAGTAAAAACAAAACAATCAAAGAAATTAAGGGCAAAACAAAATATTCAAGCAAATTCATTTTAATCACCCTTTTAAGTATGGACAAAATAAAAAAAAGAAGTCAAAATTATGACTTCTTATACAAGATTCTCATTGAGTTACAAATAGCAATTAAAGTAACACCTACATCAGCAAAAACACCCATCCACATATTTGTAAGTCCAAACAAAGTAAGAACTAAAACTCCAATTTTAATTAATAAAGTAAAAGTAACATTTTCTTTTAAAATAAAGTTTGTATAATGAGAAACTTGAATGGCTTTAGCAATTGATGTAATATCGTCACTCATTAAAACAACATCTGCAGCTTCAATAGCTACATCACTACCAACGCCACCCATCGCAATACCAATATCACTTCTAGCAAGAACTGGCGCATCATTAATACCATCACCAACAAAAGCTACAACATGATCACTACCCATTAATTTTTCTAATTGTGTAACTTTATCTTGTGGTAATAAATCACTATATACTTGATCAATTCCTATTTTAGAAGCAATATCACGAGCAACAGTTGAATGATCTCCTGTAAGCATAACCGTATTTGAAACATGTGCCTTCTTTAAGTCTTGAATACCTGGCATTGTAGATTCTTTAATAACATCTGCAACAACGATATGTCCTAAATATTGTTTTTGACATGCTATATGAACAATTGTTCCAATAGATTGAGGTTGACTCACTTCAATACCTAATTCATGAAAATATTTTTCATTTCCTAATTCATATTGTTTTTGATCAATAACAACAGAAAGACCTTTTCCAGCGATTTCTTTAAAATCTTCTATTCTTGTACTATCGATTTCTTTATTATAAGCTTTAACAATACTTCTAGCAATTGGATGATTTGACATATATTCACCATATGCACCAATTTCTAATAAATAATCATCTGAAATTTCAACAACTTCAAATTCACCCTTAGTAAGTGTTCCTGTTTTATCAAAAACAACAGTATCAATATCTTTTAATAATTCTAAATAGTTTCCACCCTTAACTAAAACACCTAAAGCACTCGCTTTACCAATACCAGCATATAAACCTAAAGGTACTGAAATAACAAGTGCACATGGACAAGAAACAACTAAGAATGTACATGCACGATAAAGCCAATCATAGAAATTTTGATTTGGTAAAATAATCATCGGAACAATTAATAATAAAACAGCAAGTCCCACAACAGTTGGTGTATAAACTTTTGCAAAACGGGTAATAAATTTTTCAATTTTAGCTTTTTTACTTGCAGAATTTTCAACAAGATCAATAATACGACTTACTGTACTATCCGCATAAGGTTTTGTTACTTCAATATAAATAACATCATTTAAATTGACAACTCCTGATAAAACCTCATCTCCTACTTCAACACTTCTAGGAACTGATTCACCTGTTAAACTTGCAGTATCTAACATACTGTTTCCTTTAATAACTTTACCATCCAACGGTACTTTTTCTCCAACTTTAACAACAATTGTATCTCCTACTTGTACTTCTTCAGGAGTTACTTGAATCATTTGATCATCTTTTACAATTGTAGCATACTCACTTTTAATATCCATTAAAGAAGAAATAGATGATCTTGTCTTATTAACAGCATATCCTTGGAAAATTTCACCAATAGCATAAAATAGCATAACCGCAATTGCTTCACTGTAATCACCTAAAGCAATCGCTCCAAAAGTTGCTAAACACATCAAGAAATTTTCATCCAAAAAGTCTTTTCTACCAATATTTTTAATTGCTTTTAAAATGACTTTATAACCAATTAATAAATAAGCAAACAAATATAAGAAAGTAGCAAAACCACCTGCAAAGAAATGTGCCCCTATAAAAATAATAACACCTTCAACCAATTCCATATTTTCTTTTAAATCAAATAATTTTGGTTTACTATATATTTTTTGATTATCTTCCTTTGATAAAACAACTCCTTCTTCAACAGAGTCAACAACAGCTTGTAACTTTTCCATTAAAGAATCATCGTTTTTTACTTTAACCATTAACTTTTGAGTAGAAAAATTAACAACCGCATCTTCAATGTAAGATTGTTTTTTTATCTCAGCTTCTACTTTACTTGCACAGTTTGCACAATCCAAACCAACTATATTAAATTTGATTGAATTAGCCAATTCACGATGATCTTCCACATGTTCATGATGATGTCCGCATCCACATTCATCGTGATGATGTTCATGTTCATGATGGTGTCCACAACCACATTCATCGTGATGATGTTCATGATGGTGTCCGCATCCACATTCATTGTGATGATGTGTTTTGTTTGTAGAGAGGTTATCTATTGTTACTTCATCTTCAATGGATTGTATAAAAGAAAGAAGTTCATTATCATTAATTTCTTGATTACTTTCAAAAGTCATCATACCTGTTGCAAAAGAAATTACACAATCATTAATCTCTTCTTTTTTATTTAAAGCATCTTCTAATTTTTGTGTGCAATTAGCACAATCAAGGCCATTAACCTTATATTTATATTTCATATTGTTTATCCTCCATGATATGACTATAACCAGCCTCAAAAATTAGTTTTACATGCTCATCATCTAACGAATAATACATCATTTTACCATCTCTTCTATTTTTAACTAATTTATTGGCTTTTAAAATTCTAAGTTGATGAGAAATAGCTGACTGAGTCATATCCAAACAAGCAGCTAAATCATAAACACACATCTCATGATCAAATAAAGCACAAATAATGCGTATTCTTGTTGAATCACCAAACACTTTGAATAATTCAGCAACATCATATAAAGATTCTTCCTCGGGCATTGCTTTCTTTACTTGTTCAACAATTTCATTATTAACGATTTTATCCATTTTTTCTCCTTTCATATGAATATATGTTCATATGAATATTATATGATATTTATTTACAAAGTCAATATATATGATAAGATTAAATAAAAATGATTGGAGAAATTTTATGAAAAAATTACTGATTGTAGTAGACTATCAAAAAGATTTTGTAAATGGTAGTTTGGGATTTAAAGAAGCTGAAGATTTGGATGAGTATCTTGCTTCTTTAATTGATCAATATCATCAAAATAAAGATGATGTTATTTTTACTTTCGATACACATCAAAATAATTATTTAGAAACTCAAGAAGGAAAGAATTTGCCAATTGAACATTGCATTAAAAATAGTGATGGTTGGGAACTATATGGCAAGGTAAATACTGCTAAAAAAGAATATGATATTTGTATTGAAAAAACAACTTTTGGTTCTCTTGAATTAGGAAATTACTTAAAGGATAAAAACTACCAAAATATTACTCTAGTAGGTGTTGTTTCTAATATTTGTGTTTTATCTAATGCTGTAATTGTTAAAAGCGCTCTACCTGAAACACCTATCTTTATTGATGTAAAAGGTATTTCTAGTAATGATTTAACAATGCAGGCAAAAGCAATTTCAATTTTAGAAAATTTGCAATTCAATATTATTAATAAATAAAATACAATTAATAATTTTTTATTAAAATAAGTTATAAATTATTATTGACACTTCATCTAATGAGGCGTAGAATTTGCCTAAAGATATATATAGGAAAGGAAGTATTAAAAATGTCAAAAAAAGATATTGATTGGTCAAATATCGGTTTTGGATATATGCCAACAGAAGCAAGATTCGTATCAAATTATAAAGATGGAGCTTGGGATGAAGGCGTGCTTACTGCTGATGACAAAGTTGTTATTAGCGAATGTGCAGGTGTTTTACAATATGCACAAACATGTTTTGAAGGGTTAAAAGCTTATAGAACAAAAGATGGGAAAGTTGTTTGCTTTAGACCTGATTTAAATGCAAGTCGTATGGCTGACTCTTGCAAACGATTAGAAATGCCTGTTTACCCTGAAGATAAATGGGTAGAAGCCATTGAAAAAGTTGTTAAAGCTAATATTGATTATGTACCACCTTATGGTTCAGGAGCTACTTTATATATTCGTCCATATATGTTCGGTAGTAACCCAGTTATTGGTGTTAAACCAGCTAACGAATATCAATTTAGAGTATTCGTAACTCCTGTAGGGCCTTACTTCAAAGGAGGAGTTAAACCTATTACAATTCGTGTATCAGACTTCGATCGTGCTGCACCTCACGGTACAGGACATATCAAAGCTGGTTTAAACTACGCAATGAGTTTACATGCAATCGTTGATGCACATAATCAAGGATTTGATGAAAACATGTACTTAGATGCAGCTACTAGAACTAAAGTAGAAGAAACTGGTGGAGCAAACTTTATTTTCGTAACAAAAGATAATAAAATCGTTACTCCAAAATCAAACAGTATCTTACCTTCTATCACTCGCCGTTCTTTAATGTATGTTGCTAAAGAATACTTAGGATTAGAAGTTGAAGAAAGAGAAGTTTATTTTGATGAAGTAAAAGATTTCGCTGAATGTGGTCTTTGCGGTACTGCTGCTGTTATCTCACCAGTAGGCAAAATCAATGATCATGGTAAAGAAATTTGTTTCCCAAGTGGAATGGATGAAATCGGACCTGTTCTTAAAAAACTTTATGAAACTTTAACAGGTATTCAAATGGGTACAATTGAAGCACCTGAAGGTTGGATCAAAGTTATCGAAGAATAATAAAATATATAAGAGTTGTCATCTTGGCAACTCTTTTCTTTTATAAAAAAAGCATTGATTTAACAATGCTTTAACGATTTTCCATTTTAATATATTCTTTCTTTTCCCCAACATATTTACCTGCTGGACGAATAATTCTTCCTGAATAAAGTTTATTTTCAATATTATGTGCAACCCATCCAACAGAACGTCCAATAACAAACATCAAGGTATAAAGATCTTTAGGAATTCCTAGCATATCATAAACGAGCCCGCTATAGAAATCAATATTAGCACATACATGAATACCTTTTCTCTTTTCAATTTCAGCAACCGCAATTTCTTCAAAACGATGATATAAGTCATATTCTTTTAATCTATCTTTTTCAATAGCTAGCTGCTTACATTGTTTAGAAAGAATTTGACAACGAGGATCACTCAATGTATAAACAGCATGCCCTATACCATAAATCAAACCAGATTGATCATTAAATTTTTTATCTAAAATATCATTTACAATTTGTCTAATCTGTTCATCACTTGCATTTAAACCAACAGTATCAATAACAAGTTCCATTTGTTTGGCTACCGCTAGATTAGCCCCACCATGTTTAGGACCCTTCAAAGAACCAATCGCTCCTGCAAAACATGAATAGATATCAGTTCCCGTAGATGACATTACCACATTTGTAAATGTAGAGTTGTTCCCTCCCCCATGATCAGCATGTAATACTAAACACATATCTAGAACACTGGCTTCTGTTTTAGTAAATGAACGATTTATTCTTAACATTTGTAAAATATTTTCAGCAATCGAATAATCAGTATTTACAGGATGAATAAATAAACTATCACTATCAAAATAATGTACTTTACAACGATAAGCATAACAAACAATTTCTGGAATCTTAGCGATTAAATCTAACCCCTTATTTAATGTTGCTTCTGGTGAAATATCATCAGGTGTTTCATCATACGTGTAAAGCATTAAAACTTCTTGTTGAAGTTTATTCATCATATTTTGCATTGGAAATCCTAGTATACGTGCTTGTAAATAATTCAAAGGTAAATCATATCTTGAAGCTAATTCTTTTTTAAACGCATCTAATTCATCTTTATTAGGTAAATATCCAAAAAGAATTAAAAAACAAGCTTCTTCAAAAAGAAAACGATTTTTTGGATCATGTCCCTTTATAAAATCAGAAACTTTAACACCCCTATAATAAAGTTCCCCTTCTGTATCAATCTTTTTACCATTTTCTTTTTTATATCCCACAACATCTGATATTCTTGTAAGTCCAACAAGAACACCTGTTCCATCTTCATTTCTTAAACCATTTTTTACGTTGTATTTAGAATATAAAGAATTGTCAATTTTATTTAATGATGTACTTCTTTGAAATACATAATCAATAAATTCACTCATATTTAAGCCCCCTTATCATAGTGTTAGAAATATCATATCACAAATTTGTATAATTGTATACAATTATTTACTTGTCTTATTTTGTTAAAGATTGTCAAATGACAAAAAGTATTCTAAAATAGAATACAAGGTGATAGTTATGAAAATATTTGATAGAGAATTCTCAGGTCTATCTCAAGAAGACGTTTTAAAAAGGCAACAACTTGGGAAAACTCATTTTGTGGAAAGTAAAACAACAAAAACATATAAAGAAATTATTTTTAATAATATTTTTACATTTTTCAATTTAATTAATATTCTACTATTTGCATGTCTTGTTTTTGTTGGATCTTATCGTAATACCCTTTTTATCTCTGTTATCTTTTTTAATACTTTAACAGGAAGTTATCAAGAAATAAAAGCAAAAAGGACATTAGATCAGTTAAGTATTTTAACAAAACAACAAATTGATGTTTTAAGAGATAATCAATTATCTAAAATCAATGTTGATGAAATTGTTCAAGATGATCTCATCATTTTAAATACAGGAATGCAAATACCTGTTGATTGTGAACTTTTAGAAGGTCATATAGAAGCAAATGAATCACTTCTTACAGGTGAAAGCGATGCTATTTTAAAAGTCAATGGTGATTCACTTCTTTCAGGAAGTTTTGTTACATCAGGACGTGCAATTTGTAAAGTAATTCATGTAGGAAAAGAAAGTTATATTCATAAGCTTACCGCTCAAGCAAAAGAATTTGAAAGCAAAAAATCAGAGCTATCAAAATCGATTGACCAAATTTTAAAAATTATCTCAATTATTATCATTCCTTTATCAATTTTACTCTTTTTTAAAGAATATTTTATTGGTCATTATCCATTTAGTGATGCAGTTGTTTCAGTTGTAGCTGCTGTTTTAGGAATGATTCCATCTGGACTTGTATTACTTACAACAATCGCCCTATCTTTAAGTGTTCTAAGACTTGCTAAAAAAAATACTCTTGTCCAAAATCTATTTTGCATTGAAACTCTTGCTCGTGTGGATACTATTTGTTTAGATAAAACAGGAACGCTTACTGAAGGTAAGCTTAAAGTTGATGATGTTATTTGTTTTGATGATCATTTTAATATTGATCAAATTATCAAAAATATGAATTATTGTTTAGAAGATGGCAATATGACATCTATAGCACTTCATCAATACTTCTCTAAAGAAAAAAATTATCAACCTTTCTTTGTTATTCCTTTTTCATCGCAAAGAAAATATAGTGCTGTTTCTTTTAATGAATTTGGAACCGTTTATTTAGGAGCAAGTCAATTTATTTTTGAAAATCTAGATTCTAAGATTGAAAAGAGAATTAAAACTTATACCTCTCAAGGTTTTCGTGTTTTGTGTATTGGATATACTCCAATAACTATTAATGATAATACTTTAATAAAAGATTTAAAATGTATTGGAATTTTAATTTTATCTGATGTTATTCGTCAAGACGCTAAAACAACATTAGATTATTTTAAAAGACAAGATGTTGATATTAAAATTATTTCTGGAGATGATCCTGTTACTGTTTCAGCAATTGCTAGACGTTGTCATCTTTTAAATTATGAACATTACATAGATGTTTCTTCTTTATCGGATGAACAAATAAAAGAGGCCATTGAAAAATATACTATTTTTGGACGTGTTTCTCCAAAACAAAAACAATTGATGGTCAATACTCTTCAAGAAAATAACCATACGGTTGCAATGACAGGTGATGGTGTTAATGATGTATTAGCTTTAAAAGCAGCAGATTGTTCAATTGCTATGGCCTCAGGAAGTGATGCAGCTAAAAGCGCTTCACATATTGTTTTATTAAAAAATAACTTTAATGCCATGCCACATATCGTTAATGAAGGAAGACGTGTCATTAATAATATTACTGCTTCTGCATCAATGTATTTAATTAAAACAATCTTTTCAGTTGTTTTATCAATTGGAATGATCTTATTTGGACATGGTTATCCATTTAAACCTATCCAACTAACTGTCATTTCTGCTTGTTGTGTAGGCATCCCGACTTTCTTTTTGACCTATGAACCAAATTTCAAAAGAGTGTCTGGTGATTTTTTAAAAACAGTCTTTAAAAACGCCTTCCCTTTTGCCTTTATGATTGCTATTTGCTCAACAATTATCGTTAATGGTGGTCGTGTCTTAGGTTTAGAAAAAGAAATGCTTTCAACAATTTGTGTTTTACTTACAAGTTGGTGTTATTATAATGGTTTAAGACATATTTATTCACCCTTAAGTCATTATCGTATTTTTGTAATCTATATAATGCAAATTGTTTTATATATTTCTTTAATTGTTGGTCATCAATTTTTAGGATTAGGAAATATTGATTATATTGGTGCCATTACTTTAATGTTTTTAGTTACTTTTTCAAAAGTCATTTATTTATTGAATTTTGAATTATTTGATTATACTTATTTATTCTTGCAAAGAAAACGAAATAAACACAAATAAAAAGGACAAACGTCCTTTTTATTTACTTACATTTTTCTTCAATATAACTTTGACATGTTTTTTCAACAAATAACATATCTTCTTTTAAATTTCCTGTAAAATGTAAACGTTCCATATTCCTATGTATATAATCATTTTCTCTGATAAACAAATAACTTGATTTAAAATTTAAGTCAAATACGAAAGCCATATAAGAAACCCACATATCTACTTCATTGTGCCTATTTTCTTTTAAAATCAAAGTATGATTTTCAATATCTTTCAAAATATTTTGAGAAACTCTTTGACTATAAAAGGCAGTATCTGAAATACTAAACAAAGTTTGTATTGATTCTATATTTTTTACTCGAAAATTATCTAATTTATCACTATCCCTAATAAGAAGAACTTGTTTTAATAAAGAGGGTTCTAAATTATTTGGTATTTTGTATAAAGAATGATAAGCAATCGCCTTTTCGATAATTTCATCATATTGATCATCATCAATAAAATTTCTAATCATCCCCTCTTTAAATAAAACCTGCACCCCTAATTTAGCATGATCAATATTTCGATCATCAAAGCTATTAAAACGTTTTATTTGTTCAAAACGTCCTATATCATGCAATAAAGCAATTAAATAGGCTAAGTCTCTTTCAACACCTGTAATATTTTCATGGTGGCATAAATATTCAGTTGTATGTACGACTTCCAATGTATGAACAAGTTTTAAATGAATTTTATCATTCGTTAAATCAAATTGACGCACATAATTCATAAAACTCTCTTTTGCTTTTAAAATATCAAACACCTTGACCTTACTCCTTTCTTTATTTTATACTATACCATAAAGTGAGGTAAAAATATGAATGACTTATTATTAAAACAATACATTGGTTTAATTGAATGTAACAATGAAGAAATTTCAATTCTAGCCAATACATCTGCTTTTATTATGCAAAATTTTCAAGATATCTCTTGGGCTGGATTTTATTTATTTAAAAACAATGAACTTATTTTAGGACCATTCCAAGGTAAAATTGCTTGTACTAACATTCCTCTAGATAAAGGAGTTTGTGGTAAAGCAGCATCTACTCGAAAAACTGTTATTGTAGAAGATGTTCATCAATTTGCAGGACATATTGCCTGCGATAGTGAAAGCAACAGTGAAATTGTAATTCCACTTATAAAAGGAAATCAATTATATGGTGTATTAGATTTAGATTCTACATCATTTAGTAGATTTTCTAAAGAAGATCAAATTATTTTTGAAGAAATTTCAAAAATTTTAGTTCAACATTTATAATTATTTACATATCTTTGATATGAGGGGAAACCATGAAAAGACATCTTTTATTATGTTGTTTAATAGGAATAATGAGTATACTGGGTTACTTTTATTTTCAAAGAAAGATTATATTTATTGATCATCCAACAATTGAAATCAATAGTCCATTTTATTATAAAAAATACATTAAAAAAGTTAAAAATGGTTCTATTAATGACGTCACTTATAATGCAAATGATTTAAACAATCAAACTTTAGGACATTATACAGTGACTTATTTTTTTAAAGGAAAAACATATCATTTGAAAATAGAAGTGATTGATACAAAAAAACCAACTATTAAAGAATCTGAATCTTTAAAAATTGAAAAAGGGAAATCTTACGATTTAAAAAAAGGAATTATTATTAAGGATAATTCTAATCAATACAATTTAACAATTGATACCAATGATTTTAATCCCAATCAAATTGGAAACTATACAATTTATTATAAAGCAAATGATCTTTCCAATAACCAAACGACTTTCAAAAGAAAAGTAACTGTCGTTAAAAAAATAGAAATTGGCACACATATAGAATCTAATAAAAAAATAGTGTATCTTACGTTTGATGATGGTCCCAGTCAAAATACTGATCGCATTTTAAAAATATTAAAAAAATACAACGCTAAAGCAACTTTTTTTGTTACAGGATGTCATCAAGAATATAATCAATATATTATTGAAGCTTATAAACAAGGACATACTATTGGTTTGCATAGTTATTTGCATGAATATCAAGATATTTATTCCTCTAAGGATGCTTATTTCAAGGACCTTAAAAAAATAAAACAAATGGTTAAACAACTTATTGGTATTCAAGTCCACTATATTCGTTTTCCAGGAGGAAGTTCTAATCGTATTTCTAAAAACTATTGTCATGGTATCATGTCTCAATTAACACGTGAAGTCATTAAACAAGGTTATCAATATTATGACTGGAATGGTGATACAACAGATGCAAGTGGCAATCATATCCCAACTGCAACAATCATTAAACAAGCTACAAGTGAAACACATCAAAATATTGTCCTTTTAGCACATGATACAGATGCTAAAGATACAACTGTAGCTGCTCTTCCTTCTATCATCCAATATTATAAAGAAAAAGGTTATCAATTTTTAGGCATTGATGATGAAAGTTACTATGTACATCATGATATACAAAATTAGCAGTCATTTGACTGCTAATTCTTTTTTAAATCCTCTAATAAATAATTTTTCATTTGCTTATTTTTTCTTTGAAATTCTTCAATTTCATGAAGATGTGTTTCTTTAACCAATAATTCGAATTCTCTTGCAGAAATACGCATAGCCCCTCTAGAAGAAACAATAATTTGTTCTAAAACATCTGAAGTAGCTACATAAACACGATATTTTTGTGATAAATCATGTGTTACTTTCTCTATGTAGTTATCTGCAGTTTGCGCTTCTTTTGTATAAACAACATAAATATTATCATTTTTTTCAATTGAGCCAATATTCTTTTTAATTTTATAAGCATCAAAAACAACAATCAGCAAACATTTTCGATAACCTTGATAATTATTCAAAATATCTATTAAACGATGTCTAGCATGGTCTAAATTTGTTTTAGCAAGTTCATTTAATTCATCCCACGAAAAAATAATATTATATCCATCTACTAATAAACATTCTGGTAAAATTGTCTTTTTTTCTTCAACCTGTTTTTCTATTTTACGATTCATTTCTTTAGAAAGTCGTCTTTTAATTGGTCCATATGTTCTAATAAATATTTCCTCTAACTCTTTATCATCGACTTTATAATTTTTTGTAACTGGACGTGGTTTATTTTTTTGATATACATAAGGTAAATGCATATAATTTGCTACTTCATCATAAGGGACATAAAATCCTGCACCCTGTTTACAAAAGATAGAACCTGTAGGAAATAAAGCATCTTCTTCACTATTATAGCCAATTTCTTGAATATTTTTTTCTTGATCATGACATTCAAAGTAACCAGCCATTTGATAGAACAGCTTCCCATTACCTTTTGTAAGCGAAAGAAAATCCTTTTGATAAGTCATTAAATAACGAACAGGTGCTTTTCCTTTAATGATTGTTAAATCCTGTTCATAACTTATTTGATAATCGCTATGAAATGTATCTAAATCATAAATAATCTTACTTGAAATATGATTTTCTACAATCATCTCAAATTCATAATAAGGTTCTAATAAAAGAGATTTTGCCTTTTTTAAGCCTTGTCGAATTGCTCGATAGGTTGCTTCTCTAAAATCTCCGCCTTCAGTATGTTTTAAATGGGATTTTCCTGTAACAAGAGTCAATTTCATATCTGTAATAGGCGATCCTGTAAGAACACCAAGATGTTGAATTTCTTGCATATGTGTTAAAACAAGATTTTGAAAATTAAGCGGTAAAGTATTTCTTTGACATTGATTTTCAAACACAAGTCCTTTGCCCCTTTCTAAAGGTTCTAATAAGATATGCACTTCAGCATAGTGACGTAAGGGTTCAAAATGACCTACTCCTTCAACTTTATCCAAAATCGTTTCTAAATAAGTAATTCTTCCTTCATCATAATGAATTAAAAATCCATAACGTTCCAAAATAAGATTTTGTAAAGTATCTAATTGAATTTCTCCCATAATTTTAACTGAAAGAATTCCTAATCGTTGATTATATTCAAATTGTAAACTTGGATCTTCTTTACCAATACTTAGTATTTGTTCAATAGCTTTACTTTTTTCAATATCATCAGGAAGTAAAATTTGATAAGACATAAAAGGCTTTAAAATATTTTGTTGTGTCTGTTTTTGATTTCCAAATGTAAAACCAATAGGTAACTCATCTAAACCCAAACAAGCCACTATATCACCTGTTGAAGCACTTTGAACACTTTGATAGCCTTGTCCTGTATAAATTCTTAATTCATCTACTTTACTTTCACTAATAACATCTTTAACATGCAAAGTCCCACCTGTTACTTTTAAATGCGTTAAATTTTTTTGTTTATGAAATGTCTTTTTAAAAACAATCCCACTTAAAATATCTAAAGCTTCTTTTTGACAAGTATATAAATCTAAAGCTTCCATAAATTCTTCTACACCTTCATCTTTTAACGCTGAGCCAAAGAATACAGGAAACATTTGTCTTAAAGAAATAACTTTTTGAATATCTTCTTGTTTCATTTGTTGATTAAGATACTTTTCTAATAATTCATCATTTAATAAAGAAATGTTTTCATAAAAGTTTTCATCAATTGCAAAACAATTTTCATTTAATTCTTTTTGAATATTTTGTAATAATTGCTCTTTGGTTGAGTACGTACTATCCATCTTATTAACAAAAATAAAAGTAGGAATTTGATAAGTTTGCAATAATTTCCAAATTGTTTTTGTGTGTGCTTGTATACCATCTTTAGCCGAAATAACAAGAATAGCATAATCTAACACTTGTAACGTTCTTTCCATTTCACAACTAAAATCATTATGCCCAGGTGTATCTAAAAAAGTCATTTGACTTTCTCGATACATAAATGAGATCTCTTTTGAAAAAATAGTAATACCTCTTTTTCTTTCTTGTATATCATAATCTAAAAAAGAATCTTCTTTATCAACTCTTCCCATTTTTTTAATAACACCTGCATGAAAAAGCATTGCTTCAGATAATGTTGTTTTTCCAGCATCAACATGTGCTAAAATCGCAAAAGTTACTTTTTTCATGAATTTCACCTTCTTTCTACTTTATATGTAGTAAGTCTCTTACAACAACACTTGCAATGATCAAACCTGCACAACTTGGTACAAAAGAAATACTACCAGGTGTTTTTTTATGTGTCTCAGGATCTACAGGTGCATCTGTTTCAATGGGCTTTTCTGTAGAATAAACAACTTTTAAAGCAGGTATTTTTCTTTTCTTAAGTTCCCTTCTCATAACTCTAGCAAGTGGACAAATAGATGTTTTATAAATATCAGTTACCTCCAACTTTGTTGGATCTAACTTATTACCTGTCCCCATTGATGAAATAATTTTAATCTTTTTTTCTTGTGCTATTTCTACCAATTTAATTTTAGCTGTTACTGTATCAACAGCATCTACAATATAATCAAACTCATCAAAGGGAAAATGATCAACTGTTTCAGGTAAAAAGAAATCATCATATGTTAAAACATGACAATGTGGATTAATAGATAAAATACGTTCTTTCATAACTTCTACTTTTTTTTGATCTATTGTTTGATGTGTCGCAATAATTTGACGGTTAAGATTCGAAATAGAAACCGTATCATGATCAATGATATGAAGTGTCCCTACACCAGCTCGAGCCAGTGCTTCAACGACAAAACCACCCACACCACCAACACCAAAAATAGCAACGGTACTGTTTTGTAAGGCCTCTATTCCTTCTTTTTTTATTAATAATTCTGTTCTTGAAAATTCTTCCATAATAATCACCTGTAAAAGTATACCATAAAATAAAAAAGGCTTCCGCCTTTTTTATAAACCTTTTTCAGTTAATTCACGTGCAACATCATCTTTGATGGTAACACCTGCTGCTTTTAACTCGGCAATCTTATCTGCAAATTGTGGTAAGTATTTTTCATGAGCAATCAATAATTCATTTAAAACATTGACCATTTTTTGTCCTGATACTGTTTGTGGATTTAAAATAAATGCTTGCATTAATAATCCATAATCACCAGTTACAGCTGCCTCTTCAACACATAATTCCATGTTTTTCATGCATTGTAACCATCCTCTTTGAGCTGGTTGTAATGGTCCAAAGGCAATAGCTCTTGCTCCTGTTGAACCAATATATGCTGAAACTTCTACTGCACAGTCAGCTGGTAAATCTGGGACAGATCCATTATTTTTAGTTGTTACCACGATATGTGATAATTTATTTCCATAAATAGAAGCAATTGTTTCACAAGCTGCATCTGAATAATGTGCTCCTCCACGTTTTGCTAATTGTTCTGGTTTATGATCTAAATCTGGATTTTTATATAATTCAAATAATTCATGTTCTGTTTGTTGTACTTGTTGTCCACGAGTTCCTACCTTAGGATCATTATATTCTTCTAAACCATGAGCCAACATTTCTTCTTCACGATAATAATATCTATGATATCCACATGGAATCATATTCATTTGAAGTAATTGTTCTTTAAAGAATGGAATATCATGAATGTTTGCAGGAATTCCCATATCTTTTCCTTCATACATTGCTTCAATGATATCTTTAGTCACTTCTTTACCATTTTCATCATATACTTTATGCCAATGGAAATGGTTTAATCCAGCAAATTTATAAGTTAATTGATCTAATGTTTTACCAATTGTTTTTGGTTCATCAAGCATTGCTCCAACAGGAACATTACATAAACCAATGACTTTATCCCATTTACCAAATCTCATAACCGCTTCAGTTACCATTCCTGATGGATTTGTAAAGTTAACAAGCCAAGCATCTGGGCATAATTCTTTCATATCTTCAACGATTGATAAAATAACTGGAATTGTTCTTAAAGCTTTAAACATACCTCCAGCACCATTTGTTTCTTGACCTAACATACCATAGCTAAATGGAATTCTTTCGTCTTTAATACGAGCATTTAATAAACCAACTCTAAATTGAGTTGTAACGAAATCTGCATCTTTTAATGCTTCTCGACGATCTAATGTTAGATGAACTTTAACATCATAAGGAGAAGCATCCCACATACGTTGTGCCATTTTACCAACGATTTCTAATTTTTCTTTCCCATCTTCAATATCGACAAGCCAAATTTCCTTGATTGGAAGTTCATCATATCTTTTAATAAATCCTTCCATTAACTCTGGTGTATAACTACTTCCTCCACCAATTGTTACAATTTTTACAGGTTTTTTACTCATTTTTATATCCTCCATTTTTGACACATTCATTATAGCACAGAGGTATAGACAAGTATGTTTCTTTCATAAAATGAAAAAAATAGAAGCTTTTCACTTCTATTTTAATTCATCTAATACTTTATAAATTTCTTCAGCAACTTCATCCATTGATTGATTTCCATCAACGTTAGTAAGTTCACCTAACATTGTGTAGTAATCAATTAAAGGTTTTGTTTGTTTATTGTAAGTATCAATACGTACTTGAACTGCTTCTTCACTTTCGTCAGAACGTTGTGTTAATTCTCCACCACATACGTCACAAACACCTTCTTTTTTTGGTGGGTTATAAACGATATGATATGATTTTCCACAATCAGCACAAGTTCTTCTTCCTGATAAACGTTTAACTAAAACATCTTCAGGAATATCTAAGTTGATTACAGCATCAATTTTAAAATTGAACATTGAACAAATATCAGCTAATTTTCTAGCTTGAATGATTGTTCTTGGGAAACCATCTAAGATGAAACCATTTTTAAATTCTTCAGTGTTAATATTTTCTTCTAAATATTCTTGAATCATTTGAATTGTAAAATCATCTGGTACTAAATAACCAAAAGAAATAAAATATTTAGCAATAACACCAAATTTTGTTTCTTCTTTAATTGCTTTTCTAAATAAATCTCCTGTAGAAATTTGTTTTAAACCATATTTTTCCACCAATTTAGCAGCTTGAGTTCCTTTACCAGCACCTGGTGGACCCATTAAAATTATATTCATTACTATCTCTCCTTTAAGCAATGCCTATTATATGCTTTTTTTTCATTAAATGGAACTAATTTATGAAAAAAAGAATACTTTTTTAACGATTCTATAATTCTTTTTTAAAGAAAGGGTTTTCATTTATTTTTTCCATCTAAAATAAAACTCTACACCATCTTCTAAATTATGAACTCCATAACTCATTTCATGAAGTTCTAAAATATTTCTAACGATTGCAAGACCCAAGCCTGTACCTTTTTGATCATCACTTACAAAAGATTCCCAAATAGTATCCATACGTTTTTCATCAATTTGTTTTCCCTTATTTTCAATAGAAAACTCATTTTCTTTGATTTTAATTTTAATCGTACTATTAATAAATGCATGTTTGATTGCATTTGATAAATAATTTTGAATAACCATTTCTATTCGTTTTCTATCACTTACAATTAAAACATCTTCTCCTTGTATTTCTATCTTCAATTTTTTATCCATTAATAATTGTTCATAATCATCAACAATATCTTCAGTTAGCTCTCTTAAATCAATTTCTTTTTTATCTAAAGTAACCGCCTTTGCTTCAAGTTTTGATAAATCTAACATTTGTAATACTAAATCATTAATAACACTAATTTCTTTATTGATCACCTCTATATACTTAGCTTTTTTATCTTCATCATCTACATTTTCTAATAAATCAATATTTCCATTAATAATAGCAAGAGGTGTTTTAATCTCGTGAGTAAATTGAGCAATAAATTCTTTCCTTAATTGTTCCATTTTTTTCACTTGATCTATTTCTAGATTCAAAGCGTCTATATTTCTTTTCAAGTTAGAAGACATTGTATTTATATGACTTGAAAGACTTGATAATTCATCATGTCCTTTTGTATCTAATACACCTTTAAAATTATTATTTGTGATTTCCATTGCAACACGATCAATTTCTTTAATACGTCTTGTTGTCATATAAGAAATCAAATATGAAAATAAAATGATAAATAAGAAACCACCTAAAAGTAATGGAAAATTACTTTTAATTAATGCATCTCTTAATTGATGGAATCCCTGTGTTTTAAAACCATAAAAAACAGCAATTAAGGCATTGGGGGCTGGTTCTTGTCCTTCAACGTAACCATAATGCTCATCTAAAGGAAGAAATAATACAGAATATGAATAATTATCTAGTATCTTTCTAAAAGAAGCATACGTTAATGTTCCTTTTTTAAGAGCATCAGCAATTTCATTTGTCTTTTTTATAGCTGTACGTGAATTTGAATCAATTGAAACATCATCTAAAAAAGTAGCAAGCCCTGCATAGACATTTGAAAAATGTTCATTTACAGCCTTTTTAGATAATTCATTTATTTTTGATGTAGAAACTCTTGTATCCCCATAAGCTTCCTCTTCACTTTTTTTTAAATGTACTTCGCCATTTTCTACATAGGCTTCATAAAATGCTTCAACGATATTTCCTTTTTTTTGACCAAATATATCTGTATTATAATGTATAAAAGTCGGTTTAACCTTATAATACCGATTTTTTGTATTATATGTTGATTGTGATGTATCTTTAAAGTTCTTTAATTCTTCAATTTGTCCTTCAAAGTATAAATGAATATCATCATATTCTTTTTTTTCAACATCTTTAATTGTTTCTATTAATAACTGATATTGTTCACTTGATAAAGATGACAAATCAATATAATAACGTGCATCATAGAAATCATCAGAATAATCTGTATCTACATCACTCTCATTAATTTCTACAAAAGGATCATGTACAATAAGTAAATGATCATCTTTTTCATATCCATATTGTTCGATTGGATTTCCATAAGTATCTAAAAGATATATTTTGGTTGAATCATCTTTAGGTAATTCACTTAACCCTTGTTTTATTTTATCTAAATCAAACTCTCTATACTCTCCATTTTTATTAGAAATAGCTGTACAATAATTTATATAGTCATCTGAAGTACTACTTTGACTGTAATAAAGGAGTTCATTAAAACTTTGATCATATTTAGTCTTTACAATATATCCAAATACCACCATAAAAGAAATAAATAAACAAATAAACACCTTAAACTGAATACTTCTTATCTTCTTCATGATTCTTCTCCTTTCCACATATATCCTGTTTTAACAATGGTTTGAATATAATAAGAATATTTTCCCAATCGTTTCCTTAAACGTTTAATATATGTATCTACTGCTCGACCATCCCCATAATAATCATAGCCCCACAAAGTATCTAAAATTTTTTCTCTTGATAAAACAATTCCTTGATTTTTCATTAAGTATCGAAGAAGTTTAAATTCTTTATCTGTTAAAACAATATTATTTTCTTCAATCACTAAAATATGTTTATCTAAATCCAAAATCGCTTTCCCTGACTGAAGTTGATTCGTTTCAATCTTTTTATTTCTTTTTAAAAGTGCTAAACATTTTGCATACAACAAAGAAGGTTTAAATGGTTTAGTAATATAATCATCTGCCCCATATTCATAAGCCTTTAATTGGTTTTCATCTTCTGATAAAGCACTTATAAAAACGATGAGCGTATTATATTGACTTCTAATTTGTTTACAAACTTCATAGCCATCAATTCCTGGCATCATAATGTCAAGTAAAATGATATCGATTGTATCATCTAATATTGCTAATCCTTCATAACCATTTTGAGCTTCTGTAACTTCTATTTCTTTATGATCAAAATACTCTTTAACAAAGTCTCTTACTTCTTTATGATCTTCTATCATTAATGCTTTATACATTACTACCACCTCTTCAACTTTATTGTAGCATGACTATGTGTAAAAGATGTGAAAAAAAAGGTGACGGTTAGTCATCTAGTTCTTTCGTATAATTATAATGTAATTTTTCATAACCTTGTCTTTCATAAAAACGATGCGCATCTTTACGATATATGGAAGTAGAAAGCTCAATTTGTTCGAGTTGCTTATCTTTTGCAATCTCTTCAATTTCTTCGATAAGTTGTTTACCAATTTTCAAACTTCTTTTTTCTGGTAAAATAACAAGTTCTACAATTTCACCTGTATCATGGTCATGATGTAAATAATGATGTATTTTAAAACTTAGAAATCCTTCAATTTTTTCATCTCGATAAACTAAATAAATAATATCTTCATTTTTTAAAGAATTTTCAAAAACGCAATCAAAGTGTTCTTTATTAATTTCTTTATTTTCTAAAATACAAATCAAATTATAGATTTCTTCTTTATCTTCTAATTTAGCCTATTCAATCATATTCTTCTTCCTTTATCAGTTTTTGTAAGTCATTTTGATAATCAATATCATAAAGTTCTTTTTCATTTTCAATTCTAAAATAGAAACATTCTTGTGGATATTTATTAACGATCTTACGCCCACCTTGATCTTCTTTTAAAGAATATAACTCATTGAAATAGTCTTTAGAAAAAATCACAGGATTTCCTACTCTATCTTTAAACATTAAAGAACATATAGAATAAGATGATTGATTAAATGTATCAATCATCTTATTGAGTGTTTGATAAGATAGATAGGGTTGATCGGCAACCATAAACATCATTTGATAGTCATCATCTTGATTGATATGGTTTAAAGCAGCTTTAATAGAATAGGAAATTCCTCTTTCACTTAAAGGGCTTTTATAACTATGAATATATTTTTCTTGTATATCAATTGTATTAGAAACAACGATAATTTCTAGATCATTACGATATTTTAATAATTGTTTCAAAGTATCAATTCCATAAAGATAAAGCTCTTTTCCTTTAAAAAGCGCATGTAACTTATCTTCCTTAAAACGACGACTATTTCCAGCTGCTAAATAAATAATATATGTTTTCATTACTCATCAATTGCCATTAAGATTTTTTCAGGAGTCATTGGAAGATCTTTTAAATACTTACCAGTTGCTCGATAGATGGCATTGGCGATTGCAGGAGATGGTGTATTAATAACAATTTCACCAATCGATTTTGCACCAAATGGACCAGTTGGTTCATAGCTACTTTCAAATTCAACTCTAATTTTTCCCATATCCAAACGTGTAGGAATTTTATATTGCATAAAAGAATTTTCAGGAATAGCACCACGTTTTGTATATTGAACATCTTCATAGAGAGCCATACCAATTCCTTGAACTAAGCCCCCTTCTGTTTGAACACGTGCTAAATTTGTATTAATAACAGTGCCGCAATCAACAACAGCAACATAATCAAGAATGTCAACTTGTCCTGTTTCTTTATCAAGTTCAATTTCAACCATTCCTACCATATAAGGTGGTGGCGAAAATGGAGATGAATGTGTAACTGTAACCTGTGTTTCGATATTATTTCCACACATTGCTTTTAAAGCAAGCTCCTTTAAAGTTAAAAGTTCGTTTGTCTTTAAATTTTTAACACCTTGTGAGGTGAATTCAACATCTTCTTTTTCACAATGAAATGTTTGTAAAGCAAGGTTACATAAATTGTTTTTTAATTTTTCACAAGCTTGTTCTACTGCCTTTCCTGTTACATAAGTTGTTGAAGAGGCATAAGAACCTGAATCATAAGGTGAAATATCTGTATCTGCCCCAAAAACAACAATTTGATCAACGTCACAATCTAAACATTCGGCCGCCATTTGTGCAAGAATGGTGTCACAACCTGTTCCCATGTCAGCTGCCCCAATATGAAGTGTATAATAACCATCGTCTTCAAGTTTTAATGTAGCAGAACCTACATCAACCCCTGAAATACCAGATCCTTGCATAGCCATGGCTACTCCAGAACTTCTAATTTTACCGTTTTCTAAGACGCGTACCTTTGATTTATTTTCCCAATCAAAAAGTTTTTTAGCATGCTCCATACATTTATCTAAGGCGCATGCTTTTGCAACCTCATTATAATAAGCCCCCATTGTTTGACCTTGTCTAACCATATTCTTTTCTCGAATAACTACTGGGTCAATACCCAAAATTCCTGCCATTTCACTTACAATCGATTCTACCGCAAAAAGTCCTTGCGTCGCTCCATAGCCACGATAGGCACCAGCAGCTTGACAGTTAGTATAAACAACATCATAAGAGAATTTAAAAGCCTCTAGATTATTTGTATAAAGTGGAATCGATTTATGTCCTGATAAGCCTACTGTTGTTGGTCCATGTTCGCCAAAAGCACCACTATTTGAAAGCGTATAAACATCCATTGCACGAATTGTTCCATCATTCATTGCTCCTAATTTAACAGTCACTTGCATTTCATGACGCGGTGTAGAGGCAATTTGTGATTCTTTTCGACTATAAATCATTTTAGAAGGTTTCTTGGTCATCCATGTTACAAAAGCAGGATAAACTTCAGCTACAACAGTTTGTTTAGCCCCAAATCCTCCTCCAATTCTTGGTTTTTCAACACGAATTTTCGATTGAGGAATATCTAATGCGTTAGCAAGAATTCTTCGACAATGGAAAACAATTTGAGTTGAAGAAATAACATGAAGTCTTCCATAAGGGTCAATTTCACAATAAGTTCTAAAAGTTTCCATCATTGCTTGTTGGTTTGCTCTTGTATGATAGGTTCTTTCAATGACTTGATCACAAGAAGCAAACACTTTTTCTAAATCACCTTGACTTGAAGAATCTGTTGCCACAAGATTTCTATGATTATCAGCACCTACTGGACATAAAGATTTCCAATTTTCTTCAGGATGAACTAAGATGTTATTATCTTTTGCTTTCGTAAAATCAAGAACTGGTGTTAAAACTTGATATTTCACTTTAATAATTTTTAAAGCACGATCAACAACCTTTTCATTAATACCAGCAACAATAGCAACAGCATCTCCCACAAAACGAACTCTTTGATCTAAAATTAAACGATCATAAGGACTTGGTTCTGGAGACGTTTGACCTGCCATGGTAAAACGACTTTGAGGGACATCTTTATACGTATAAACAGCTTCAATACCTGGGATTTTTTGAGCTTTAGAAACATCAATTTCTTCAATCAAAGCATGAGCATGTGGTGATCTTAATACTTTAACAACTAAACAGTCTTGACTTGTTATGTCATCTACATAAACAGGTTTACCAAGCAAAAGATTCATCGCATCTTTTTTCATGACCGGTTTTTCAATATGTTTATAAGCCATTATTCATTCCCCTTTTCTTCAAGATAGTTTAGGTAATTTTTTATTCCTCTAAGTTGTCCTTCATAACCTGAACAACGACATAAATTTCCAGCTAAAAATTCTTTAATTTCATCATCACTTGGATGAGGATTTTCTTTTAATAAAGCAAGTGTATTCATCATAAATCCAGGATTACAAAAACCACATTGTTCAGCTCCTTGACTAGCAATAAATGTTGCAAGTGGTTTTGCTTCTTCTTGCATTCCTTCTAAAGTAACTACTTTTGCACCATTTGCACGCATTGCAAGAATACTGCATGAAAGCACTGGTTTATCATTTAATAAAACCGTACATAATCCACAGTTACTTGTATCACAACCACGTTTAACACTATAACAACCATTTTTTCTCACAAAATCAATAAGTAATAAATCAGGTTCTATATCTTGTACAATTCTTTCTCCATTTAAAGTTAATTTAATTTCCATATACATCCTCCTTTAATTGAAGAAAAGCTCTTTTTATTAAAACTTTTGCAATCTTTTGACGATATTCTCTAGATGCTCTTGAATTGCTTCCTAATTTTAATTCTGATAAAACACATTTTGTAAAATTTTGAATATTTTCTTCAGTAATACCTGTTTCAAAATAACTATCTCCATTAATTGCTACAGCATGTAACGGTCTTGCTCCAATGATACATGTATAATGTTGATTTATATTACTAACAGCACAGGTTAAAACAGGAAAATCTGTTGAAATATTTCTTTGTGATAAATAAACCACATTTGTTGGTACTTTTTTAATAATAACTTTTGTAAGAATATCTTTTGTAAATTTCATATTCGCAAATTCTTTGATAGAAACTCGCCCAGTTGGATAAAGTTCTACCTCACAATCAAGCGCCATAAAAAGTGTTAAAACATCAGAAAAACCAAACCTTCCATAAATAGACCCACCAATTGTCGCTAAGTTTCTAAATTGAACACCGACAATATGACGTACACTTTCTTTAATAGCTCCTTGTGTAAAATGGTTTAATTGTTCATTTGTTTCAAGCTCTCTTAAAGTAACCATAGCACCAATATGTATTTCATCATCTATTTCTTCAATTTGATCTAAATGTAAATCAGATAAATCAATAGCAAAATTAACATTTCTATTTTGCATTTTAAGCCATAACATACCACCTAAAACAACACTCAGCGGTTTTTTTGCATATTCATAAGCTTCCTCAATTGTTTGAGGCCGCACATAATTTCTAATCGATAACAAAGAAAGCCCTCCTTTATTGTTTTTCTTTTGGTAATAAAATATTTAAAATAATTGCTACAAAAGCAGCAGGTACAATTCCTGATTCTCCACAAATCATTTGAATTGCTTGTGGAAGTTGCACTAAAATTGCACTATTTGCACCAATACCATAACCTAATCCTAAAGCAACTGAAACAATTGTCATTGAACGAGCAGTAAGAGGTTCTTTGGTAATCAATTGAATTCCAGACATAACAATCGATGAAAACATGATGACTGCTGCTCCACCTAATACGGATTGAGGCATAATTGAAACAAGTGCCGCTAATTTAGGAAATAAACCACAAATAATTAGGAAAATCGCACCACACGCCAAAGCAAAACGATTGACAATTTTAGTCATTGTTACTAACCCAACATTTTGTGAAAAAGATGTATTAGGTAAAACACCAAATAAAGCAGCAATGGATGAACCAATACCATCACAGATCACACCACCTGATAATTCTTGATCTGTAGCTTCTCTTGACATTCCGCCTTCCATAACACCAGAAATATCCCCAACAGTTTCAACAGCTGTAACAATAAACATAATTAAAACTGGTAAAATTGCTCTTAAATCAAAAACTGGTTTTACTGGCATGAGTTTTGGTAAGGCAAACCATTTTGCTTGAGCCACCTTATCCCAATTTAAAACCCATGATTTAACAAACTCTGTTCCATCACTGGCAACACCTGTTGTTGAAATAAACAATGGTAAAATCATACATAAAACATAACCACAAATAATTCCAATTAAAACAGCCGAATTACTTAGCATTCCTTTTGTACCATGTTTAAAAGCTAAAATAACAACTAAAACAAATAAACCAATTAAAAGATTTTCTACAGATCCATAATCTTTAGCACTACTTCCTCCCCCGAAAGAAGCAACACCAACACCAATTAAAGACAAACCAATGGATAAAACAACTGTTCCTGTAACAACAGACGGAAAGAAACGACGTAATGGTTTTAAAAGAAAACCTAAAACCGTTTCAAATAAACCACCAATAATACTTGCTCCCATGATGGCACCATATCCTAAAACACCACCACCCATTACATGAGCAACACTTTGGAAAACACCAATAAATCCTGAACTTGTTCCCATGATAATTGGGACTTTCCCACCAATAGGACCTATTGAAAATAATTGTACTAAAGTAACAACACCTGCAATAAGCATTGCATTTTGTAAAAGTGAAACTTGAATTGCAGCAAATACATCTGCATCATGCATTGCAGCACAAGCCCCCGTAATAATAAGTACTGGTGTTAAGTTACCAACGAACATTGCTAGAACGTGTTGTAAACCTAAAATAATTGCCTGTTTTAAAGGAATTTTCCCTTCAAAATCATAAGGACTTGTATACTCTTTTTTCTCCATATTCTCTCTCCCTCACATTAAATTAACCTTCTAAAAACAAGAAAATTGTAGCATAACTCTTTTTTTTCATCAAGATACTACAAAAAAATAGATTTATAGATATAAAAAAAACAGCTAATGCTGTTTTATAGGAAGAAATAACACATCATTGCTTCCTCCACAAATCATTCCTAAATTGGCACTTTTGCTATTATTTAATTCATAATGTTTTATCATTACCTTTTGACAATTCTTAGCATCTAAAATAGCTTGATATTCTTCCCTTCCCCCACCAATAGAACCAACAAGGCCTTTTTCATTTACAAACATCATACTACCAACCGTACGTGGTGTTGATCCTTTTTTATCAATAATAATACATAAAACACCATCACCTTGTACTTCTAATAAGTCATTTGTTATACTTGAATATTGATGTTCATTTTTAATAGCTATAATTTCAGACATGATACTGACGGCAATCTCTGCAGGGGTTATCGCTTTTATTGGAAGTCCAATAGGCGCATGTACTTTATCAAGTTCAACTTGTTGATATCCTTCTTCTAGTAAAGCATCATAAGTTTGTCTAACTTTCTTCTTGCTTCCAATCATTCCTACATAAAGACTTTGTAGAAAAAGTGTCTTTTTTAAACACAAACGATCATCTTTATGTCCTCTTGTCACAATGACATAACATGTATTTGCTTCCTTAGGAAAATAGGAATCAGCTTTATCAAAAGAAACACAATGAATTTCATTTGCTTCTGGAAATAATTCTTTACATGCAAATTCTTTTCTTTCATCAATAACAATCGTATAGAAATCCAACATAGAAGCAAGTTTATTTACATATTGACTCACATGTCCTGCACCCAAAATAACAAGTTTCGGTTGTGGCAAAAACCATTCTTCATTAATAAGTGTTACCTCTTTTTGATTTTCTAATAACGAAGCTAGTGCTTTTTCATAAAGCGAACTTGCTCCGTTTACATGAATTTTAACGGGAACATAATATTTATTAATTTTTTTTAAATAGATGTTGATAAGTTGTTGAATAAAAAGACTATCTACTCTTTGATTTCCATCAACTTTCATTTCTTGATAACCATGAACGACATCTTGAGCAGGTTTCCCAAGTCCCTTTAAAGAAGTAATTAAAATAATTTCATTACTGTCTTTGTCTACAACAGGTTCATGATTTCTTGGATATTTTAAAGGTAATCCATGAGAACCATCAGCTTCAATTAAAATTACATCTATTTCTTTTTTTAACCTTTTTAATAAGTCATCATCTAAAGCTTTAATTTTTTGATTTTTGGCTTTGCTACCTGCATGTACGTAGCCATTTTTTTTAATTTCATTTATAATTTCTTCATAACTCGGATCGACTAGTGTATTTTCTTCAATTTTCATATGAGTAGAAGTTGTCATTAAAACACTCTTACCTTCTTTTAAATATCGATCTTTTAACTGCTTTATTTTTGTTGTCTTTCCACCTGAACCAATAACACTAATTATCATAATTACCCTCACTAATTTCTTGAATTGCTTTGATGAAAAATTGTATTTCTTCTTTTGTATTCATAAATGAAAGTGATACTCTTACGATTCCACTTTTCACTGTATTAAGATGTTGATGCATCAAAGGTGCACAATGAGTACCGCAACGAATCGCAATATCATATTTATTATTTAAAAGATCTGCCACTTGAAAACTATCCATTCCTCGTATATTAAAGGCAAGAATTGGTGTTCTTTCTTTGAAATCGCCATACAAAACAACTTGTGGAATACTTTTTAAACCATCATATAAAAGTTCAACTAATTCATTTGTGTATTTTGATTTTTCATCTTGATATTTCATTAAATAAAAAACACCTGCCTTTAAAGAAGCAATTCCTGTCATATTGCATGTTCCCGCTTCAACATGTTCAGGGTAGTAATCACTTTGAAAATGATTAAAAGAATCCATTCCTGTTCCACCGCTTATTAAAGGTTCCATTTCTATAGATTGAGCTAAACAAAAACCACCAACTCCACTATTTCCAAGCAACCCTTTATGACCACTAAAACATAAAATATCTAAATTCATCTTTTCCATATCAATTAGAAGATGTCCCGCACTTTGGGCAACATCACTCATCATTAAAATACCATGTTCATGCGCTAGTTTTCCAATTTCAGCAATTGGATAAATTTCACCCGTTACATTAGAACTATGTGTTACAATAATCATTTTTGTCTTTTTTTGAAGATGTTTTTTAATATTCTCTACTGTAGGTGAGGTAATAGATAACGTAATAATATTTGCTTTTTCTAATTGATAAAGTGGTCTTAAAACACTGTTATGTTCAGCGTAGGTCGTAATCACATGATCTCCTTTTTTGAGAATACCTTTAATACATGTATTGAGACTTTCGGTATTTCCACTATTTAAAACCACACATCCATCTTGAGGTACATGAAAATATTCTTTAATAAGTTTGCGTGTTTGATAAATCAAACGACTCGCATTTAAACTTGTCACACTGGTAGAACGATTCGCATTGGTGCAATGATTCATACAATCAATTACTGCATCTTGAACTTCTTTAATTTTAGGAAAACTGGTTGCTGCTTGATCAAGATAAATCATTTCTATGTCCTCTTAAATAAAAGATAGCTTCAATGACACCACCAGCAATGCAGCGTGCTTTATCGGAAATCGTAAAACAATTTTCATATTCATCTTCACGTGGGTCAATATCTGCCATTTTAAAACCTTGAGTGACTACAAAGCCTTCTTTAATCAAGCCACGAAGTAATCCATCCATTGTCGCATAAATCGGTGTTTGATCAACGTAAGCAATCACTTCACCTTTTTTAACAATATCTGTTAAATGCCTTACATGTTTTACAGTTCCTGCGCCAGGAGAATGAATAACACGTTCTTTCCCATAACCTTTAATGACACCTGGTACACCTGTATTTTTTAAAGCAGCTCCTTGATAAATCGTTCTTCCTAGTTTATGCCCTCGCATCGTTTCAATAACAACATCAACATCTTTACCTGCCATAAATCCCGGACCTAAAGCAATGGTAATTGGTGCCATCTTTTTTGTTGTTCCTAAATTCTTTTTAGCAAGAATGGCATCAACAACAACCTCTGGCTTGAAATAATCAATGGCTTTAGCCTCTGGATCAATCAATAACGTCACTTTATTTTCCATTAAAAATTGTTTTGCTTCATCATAGTCATGTGCTAGATAACAAGTGACATCTTCTACTTGTTTTTGCGTATCATAAATAGCTTCACAAAAAGCAACATTTCTTCGAATGGCACTTGGTTTTTCAATTTCTAAAATCAAGACCTTAAATCCACATTTAAAAAGTTTATAAATGGTCCCTGTAGCAATATCGCCACCACCTCTTACAATAACTAAATCTTTCATTTATCTTTTATGGCTTAATAACTTTTTCAGCCTTCTCCATTCTTTCAACAATATCATACATATTTGTGACAGCCCCTACTTGTAATAACTCTTTACGGTTAAAGAAATCGAGACATGTTCCACAACTTACAATATCAACACCTTGACTTTCAAGATATTTTAAATCATTTAAAATATCTCCCTCATTTGTAGTAAGGAAAATACCTTCATTATAAAAAATCATTTCTTTAGGTAATTGATCTTGTTTTGTAAGTGCAAAGATAAATGATTTCATTAAAACAGCACCAAGTTCTTCATTACTTCCCATTGTTTTACTTGAAATAACAACAACATCTCCACTTTTTTCATTAAAATCTAATTCTTCATCAATACCTTCTTTAGCAATAATTGCATAAAAATCATCTCCGTCATCACCTGTAACAATTTGATAATGTCTTACTCCTGCAAATTTTGTTAAATTTTCAATCGCAATCTCATTATCAACAAGTACTTTTACTTTATCAATTTCTTTTAATAATTCCTTTGTTTTAACAACTGGTAATGGACATTCAAGTCCTCGAGCATCTAAAATTTCCATAATAATCTCCTAACGTACATAAATATCAAATTGATCTTTTTCAACAATTTTACCAATCACATAACAAGCAAGTCCTGCTTGGTTAAAATCATTTAAAATATTTTCTAAATCATCACTTGCAACACTGGCAAGAAGTCCTCCGCTTGTTTGTGGATCATAAAGAATTTCTTCTAAAACAAAGTTTTCCTCATCAAAACAAACTTTATTTTTCATTGCATTGCGATTATGCTGTCCGCCTCCACTTAAATAAAATTCATTAACATAATAAGGACAATCCTTAAAATAGGGAATACTTTCCTTGTCTAAAAATGCACTTGCCTTTTCATCTAGCATTTCATCTAAATGAACAAGTAAACCAAAACCAGTGACATCCGTTAAAGCATGAAGTGTATATTTATTTAAAACATCGAATGCATATTTATTAAGTGTTGTCATACTCTTAAAAACCTCATCAAGTATTTCTTGACGTGCATCATTTAAACGATAAGCATTTAATGTCAATCCTACTCCTAATTTTTTAGTAAGAATTAATGTATCTCCCACTTGTGCTCCATTATTTTGAATCATTTTACTTGGATCTACTATTCCCGTAACACTTAAGCCATATTTTGTTGATTCATCTTTGATGGAATGACCACCTGATAAAACAACTTTAGCTTCTTTTAGTTTATCATTTCCACCTTCAATGATTTTTCCTAAAATATTTAAATCATCTTGATCGTTAAAACAAACAATATTTAAAGCTGTCAAAGGAGTTCCACCCATAGCATAAACATCACTTAAAGCATTCGTTGCTGCAATTTGTCCAAATAAATAAGGATCTTCTACCATTGGTGGAAAGAAATCAAGTGTTGAAACAATGGCTTGATGTTCATTTATTTGATAAACAGAGGCATCATCATGACTATCAAAGCCAACAAGTAAATTAGAATTGGGATATTTATCGATTTTTTCTAAAATATGAGTTAATTTTTTAGCGCCTAATTTAGCACTACAGCCACCACTTTTACAATAAAGCTTTTCTTTCATTTAAAACACAACCTTTACTATTTTTTCATAATGAATTTGATTTTCTTCAAGAAAAATCTTCCACTTTTCCATATCTTTATTTTGACAAGAAAAACACATGCCACATCCTGCATCAATAACAGATGGTTTAGGAATTAAACGTCCTTTCATAGAAGATGTTTGTTTAGCATCTAAATCCATTGCATCATCTAATGAATGAAAAGTAATAATTAAATATTCCTGTTTATTCATCTTCAAAAATCTCCTTAAACCGAACACCTGCATATTCATTCATTTCTTGAATAAATTTTTCATACTTTTCTAACAATTCTTCGCCTTCTTGAGTAAGTTTACTACCACCACCATCTTTACCACCACTAATACGTTCAACAAGAGGCATGTCTAAATCCTCTTCCGCTCTTTTTAAAATTTTCCATGCCTTTGAATTTGACATTTTCATAGCTTTGTAAGCTCCTGATAAGGAACCAAAACTTTGCGTTTTTTTCATCAGTTCATAAACGCCTTTACCAAAACTTTTTTCTTGGTTATAAAGACGAATCTTTAAATCAAATTTCTGTGGATTTTTATAAGTCATTTTTATCCTTTCGAAAGTCCACAATTTGGAAAAGTACAAACAGGACAATTTAAACAAAGTCCTCCTTCACCAAGCAAAGCAAGTTCGTCACTGGTAATTAAATCTTTAGCAAGAAGTCTTGGTAAAACAATATCAAAAATTGTTCGACGTGAATACATAACACATCCTGGTAATCCAACAATTGGAACATCACCTTTATAACTTAATAAAAACATTGCTCCAGGAAGAACAGGTGCACCATAGCTTATTATTTTTGCACCTGTGTTTTTTATCGCCAGTGGTGTTTTATCATCAGGATCAACAGACATTCCTCCTGTGCATAAAACAAGATCCACTCCTTGTTTTAAAGCTTCATTGATTTTACTAGTTGTCATTTCATGATCATCTAATGATAAACTATGGTAAGTAACTTCTACCCCGTATTCTTTTAATTTTTCTACGATGACTGGCGTAAATGTATCCTTAATTCTCCCTTTATAAACCTCTGAACCTGTGGTAATAATTCCTGCTGTTTTTATTTGATAAGGCATGATTTTTAAAATAGGTTTTTGAACTATTTCTTGGATTTGTTGCATCTTTTCTTTTTCAATAACGAGTGGAATAATACGCATGCCTGCAAGTTTATCCCCTTTTTTTACAGGTACATTACCTTGTCTTGTCGCAATCATCATTTGTCCAAAAGAATTGACCTTAAAAAGTTCTTCTCGATTTACTTTAAACAATCCATCAATTGTACTTGTAAGTTCAATCTTTCCTTCACTAATAGCGCTTTTTTTCATATATTCATTGAAACAAAGATTACATAATATTTCTGCTGCATCATTTTCATGCATCATTGTTTCATCTTTTTCAAAAACATAAAGATGTTCTTTTCCTAAATTCAATAATACTTCAATATCTTCTTCTTTAATAATATGACCCTTCTTAAAACGAGGCCCTTTTCTTTGGTCTTTTACAATTTCTGTGATATCATGGCAGAGAACACTACCTATGGCATCTTCTGTTTTAATTTCTTTCATGTTATTTATTAACAGTAAACCCGTAATTTTCAAATTGTTTTAAAGAAGATTTCTTTTGAATGAATTTTATGAATTTTTCAGTTTCATCACTATGTTTTGTTTTAGCAAGTTTTGCAACTGGGTAAATAACAGGTTCATCTAATAAACTATTTTCACATGTTGCAAGAACTTTTACATCTTTACTGCTTTTAGCATCTGTTGAATAAACAATACCTACTTCACTTGAAGATGAAGCAACCCAGTTTAATACTTCAGTAACATTTCCCCCTAAACTATATTTTGAACTTAAAGCATCATATAGCCCTAAATGAGTTAATACCATTTTTGCATATTGACCAGCAGGTACAACTTCAGGATCTCCAATCGCAATTGTTTCTGCTTTTGCGATATTAGCAAAATCTTTTACTTCTGTTGTTGTTTGTTTACCAGTAATTAAAACCAGTTTATTTTCTAATAAATCAACAACATCCTTTTTATTGATGTATTTTTCATCAACAAGAGTATCCATTTGTTTTGTTGCTGCAGAAAAGAAAACATCTGCCTTTAATCCTTGTTCAATTTGAATTTGTAATTTACCACTTGAATCATAAACTCCTTGAACTTTGATATTTGGATTTTCTTTTTCAAATTCAGGAATAAGTTTGTCTTCAAACGTATTTTCCAAACTTGCTGCAGCAGCAAATGTCAATGTTACTTCTTCTTGTTGATCTTGAGTTGATGAACAACCACATAAAGTAACAATCATTAAAAAACTACACATTAAACTTAATAACTTTTTCATTATTCCAATCTCCCTCTTTTTATTTTTAATTTATTATCACACATCATTTCCATTTCCTTTGGACTATGTGTTACAAACAGACATTTCTTTTGATATTCAATTAATTTTTTCTTTGTTTCATTTAAAAGCATTTCCTTTAATGATTCATCTAAGGCACTAAAAGGTTCGTCTAATAAAACAAGATTTGTATCATAAACAAGTAACCGTGCTAAAGCAACGCGTTGTTTTTGTCCTCCTGAAAGCTGACGAGGATATCTTTTTTGTAAATCATCTATTTGAAAGTCTTTCATGATTTGTTGAACTTTTTCTTTAATCACTTGTTTATCTTCATGATGTGCTTTTAAAGGAGCAGCAATGTTTTGATAAACATTCATATGATCAAATAATGCGTAATTTTGAAACATGTATCCTATTTTTCTTTTTTGTGGGGAAATATTAATTTTTAAATCACTGTCAAATAAAACTTCATCATCTAAAACAATACGTCCTGCATCCGGTGTCATAATTCCAGCAATACATTTTAAAACCATACTTTTTCCACTTCCACTTGGTCCCATTAAACCAAGGCGGTCTTCATGACTTTCAAAACAGACATCTAAATCGTATTCTGACAATTTTTTAAAGATTACAACTTCTAATTTCATCTAAAAACTCCTTTTTTTCTTAATAGAGTATTGATAAACATTGACACCAACAACAGCTATCAAACAAACAACAACGATAATAAAAACATAAACACCTGCATTATCATAATTTCCTGACATGACTTCACTATAGACCGCTAAAGGTAAAGTTCTTGTTTTTCCAACTATATTTCCTGCAAGCATAGCCGTTGCTCCAAATTCCCCTAAACCTCTTGCAAAAGATAGAACACCCCCACTAATAATTCCTGGCATAGCTTCAGGTAAAATGACTGTAAAGAAAATGCGTTTTTCTGACATTCCCAGTGTTCTTCCTGAATCAATCAAATCATGATCTATTTGTTCCATGGCCGCTTTGGCACTACGATACATTAAAGGAAAAGAAATCACGACAGCAGCAATAACCGTTGCTGAAAAACTAAAAGTAATTTTATAATGAAAAACATGGAGAAAAAGTTTTCCAATAGGTTGATTAACCCCAAAGATCATTAATAAGAAAAATCCCATAACTGTTGGTGGTAAAATAAGAGGCATGGTAAAAATACCGTCTAAAATAATTTTCGTTAAATCATGTTTTCGATTCAACGTCCATTTTGCAAGAAATAAACCTAAAAAGAAAGTAATGACAATTGTAATAATTGCTGTTTTTAAAGAAATATAAAGAGGTGATAAATCAACCATCTTTTCGAGCACAATCATGTGCCTCTCCTTTTAAAATTTCTAACCCATGTTTTAAAGGATCAATAATAATATCTAAACTTTCTTTAACAGCTTTTAAACTTCCTGGCAAATTAATAATCAACGTTTTGTTTCTTAAAACAGATACCCCTCTTGAAAGCATGGCACGATTGGTATATTTCATTGACTCATAGCGAATTGCTTCGCTGATACCTGGTACATTTCGTGTTGCTACTTTTAGTGTGGCTTCTGGTGTGACATCCCGCATACTTAACCCTGTCCCACCAGTGGTAATAATCAAATCATTATGACAACGATCTGACAAATTGATTAGTGTTTGTTCAATTAGCTTTTGTTCATCAGGTAAGATTTCATAAGAAGTGACATAATAGCCTCTTTCTTTAAAATAATCTTGGATGTAAGGTCCACTTAAATCCTCTCTTTGACCCTGACTACCTTTATCAGAAAGTGTTAAAATTGCCACACGTAAACGTTTATCTCTTTCTTTTAAAACTTCAACTGAGTCATTCAACTGAATCGTTCCTCCTTTTAAAACACGAGAAAATAAGCCATTTGTGGGCATAATACATTTTCCTACTTGATGATAAATAGCACAATGGTTATGGCAGCTTTTCCCAAGTTGAGTAATTTCAAGAATAACATCACCTATTTTAAGACGTGTTCCTATTTCAATTTCATTAAAATCAATTCCTGAAATAAGTAAATTTTCACCAAAAGCACCATCTTCAACAGTAGAACCCATTTTCTTAAATTCTTCTCTTGTTTCATAAGATAACAAGGAAACTTGTCGATGCCAAGAACCTGCATGAGCATCATTTTTAAAGCCATGATTTTCAATAACTTCAATTTTTTCAACAGGTATTTTTGCCGTTCCTTTTTTTTCACTTAAACAGATTGCTTTTACTTGTCCTGCCATTTAAAATCACCACTCTTTCCACCACTTTTACTTATTAAATGAATATTTCTAATTTCCATTTCTTTACTAACAGCCTTTGACATATCATAAATAGTAAGTAGTGTAGCACTCACACCATGGAGTGCTTCCATTTCAACCCCTGTCTTTCCCAAACATGTAACTTGACAATAAGTTTCTATCAATTCTTTTTCATGATTAATATGAAAATCCACGGTAATCTTACTTAAAAGTAAAGGATGGCATAATGGAATAATATCACTGGTTTTCTTTACTGCCATAATTCCAGCAATTCTTGCCACTGAAAGAACATCACCCTTTTTCATTTGATGATTTTCAATTTTTTCAAGTATTTCTTGACCAACACAAATTTCACCATAAGCAATTGCTGTCCTTTGTGTTGTGTCTTTTGAAGACACATCTACCATAATGGCATTTCCTTTTTCATCAAAATGTGTAAAATCCATATTATCCTCCTATTTCATTCATTTTTGTATAAGAAACACCCTCTTCAAAATGATGTTCTTTTGGTTTTAATTCAATTGCTTTTTCAAGATGCAAACGTAATTGTTTTTCATTATTAAGATACGGTTTTAAATCATGCATTTCTTCATAAAATAAACACGGCTTGATCTTTCCAGTACTTGTTAAACGAAGACGATTACATTGATGACAAAACTTATGATGAAGAGCTTCAATAAAACCAACATAACCTTGATAACCATTTATTGTATAATAATGCGCAGGACCATTGCCTAATTTATCTAGACATTCTTGAATTGGATATTTTTTTAAATAATGGATAACATCTCTCATTTTTTGATTACGCTGTTCTTTATTTAAAGGCATGAGTTCAATAAAACGCAGCGCTATTTTTTTATCTTTAATAAGCATCAACATATTTTCCAAGCGATTCATTGTAAAAGTATCATCGACAACACAATTTATTTTTACAGGAATTTGTAGCTTATAAGCATAAAACAAATTATCTAAAACTATTCCTAAACAATCTTGTTGTGTCAATAAAAAATATTCTTTTAGATCAAGAGTATCTATTGAAAAATTAATACCATCTATTCCTATTTCTTTTAAACAATCTAAATCTTCTTTAGTAAATAAAGAGCCATTGGTTGTTAAAGTGACCTGAACATTTCGTTTTTTTAATTCTTTAATAAAGAAAAGATAATCTTTTCTAATTGTTGGTTCCCCACCTGTAATTTTAAATTTATTGATTCCTAATTGGATAGCTTGATCAACAATGAGTAATAATTGTTCATAAGATAAAATATCTTGATGTTTTAATTTTCGTGGATGATCATTTTTACAATAAGCACATTGAAAATGACAACGATCTGTAATGGAAATACGCATATAATCTATTTTTCTTTGATATAAATCCAACATAAGCCCTCCGTTATTTTCAAATGAGAATAACCCTATAAATAATTTAATAGATTATCTTGCAAATTTCAACAAAATATTTTAGACAAAATAAAAAAACTAGAATTATTTCTAACTCTAGTTTTCGATAACTAATGTGTATGTCCTTCAACAGCGACAATATCTTCTGGATTTTCAGCAATTGCTTTACAAGCAGCTTCAATTCCTTTAACAATTGTATCAAGTGATAAACTTGGTGCATTTGTTGGACGGTTAGCAACTTGACTTGTAATAAATGGTACATGCATAAATCCACCTCGCATTGATGGGTAATTTTTAGCAATTGTATAAAGAACACCATACATTAAATGGTTACATACATAAGTTCCTGCTGAATTAGAAACACTTGCAGGAATATCTGCTTTTCTAATTTCAGCAACCATTGCTTTGATTGGTAAAGATGAAAAATAAGCATTTTCTCCATCTTCAAAGATTGAACCACTTAAAGGTTGATTTCCTTCATTATCAGGAATACGTGCATCATTAATATTGATAGCCACTCTTTCTGGTGTTAAGTCAAATCTTCCACCTGCTTGTCCAATACATAAAACAACATCAGGATGTTCTTTTTCAATAGCATTTGCAACTGTATCAATTGATTTATAGAAAACAGTTGGTACTTCTAATTTAACAATTTCAAGATCACCAATTTTGTCTTGAACACGTTTGACAGCTTCTAAAGCTGGATTAATTTTTTCTCCTCCAAAAGGATCAAATGCAGTTAATAATAATTTCATTTCATTTCCTCCTAGAAAGCTAATACATACATTAAAACAATGTGTACTGCTAACATAATTAACGCAACTGGTAATTGTGAAATTATTATAGCATATTTACTCTTCGTTTCCAATAAAGCCGCTGGCATAATATTGAAGTTTGCAGCCATTGGTGTCATTAATGTACCACAATATCCTGCAGTTAACCCTAAAGCACCTACAACAACTGGATTTGCTCCTTGAGCGATTAAGAATGGATAACCAATACCCACTGTAATAACTGCAAAAGCAGCAAAACCATTACCCATGATCATTGTAAATAAAGCCATACCAATGCAATAAACAGCAACGGCAATAAAATGATTTCCTTCAGGAATAATAGCACCTACTCCTGCAGCAATAACAGCACCTACTCCTGCAGCTGTAAACAAGGAACCTAAAGCTGCTAAAACTTGTGGTAGGATACCTGTTGTTCCTACGTTATCTGTTAAACGAATACCATCCTTAAATGGCAAAGAAAATTTAGGTTTGAAAATAAAGTAAGCAACAATTAAACCAACAATAGCACTAATACCAATGGCATTGTTTGCTCCTAAATTTGTAAAGAATGTTGCAACAACAACTGCTGATAAAGCTAAAACAACAGGTGGGATAAATGATTTATATCCATATTTATCTGCGTTTTCTCTTGTTTCTTTAGCAGTAGGAATATTCATTGCTGCTGGTTGTACTAAACCAGTAGCAGTTAAGATAGCTAAAACAATAATACATGCCCCTGTAATCCATGTAGGAATATAAGGTCCAACAATGAAGGTAATAGCTAAAATAAACCAAAAGATTGCTGTTGTTGTTCGTTTTTCAACTTCTTTATTTTTTAAAGCACTGACTCCAGTAAAAGCAAAAATAAGTCCAATAATACAATAGAAAACTTCTGCTAAAATTGTACTTGTATTCCAATCTATTTCTAACATACTATTTTTCTCCTCCTTGCTTTTTACTAAAACGTTTCTTTAATTTACGATCATACCATAAAGCATAACCAATACCCACAATAACTGAAATAATAGCAATTGGAATTGAATTTAAAGCAATTTGATTAGCAGTTACTTCTTGAGCAATATTGTGTGATTTGAAGATTTCATTTAAAGTCGAAACAATTAATAAAGTTCCTGATGACCCCATGAAACAGTTTTGAGCAAAGAAATTCCCATAGTTTTCTGTTCCTGCTGCCATCCCCTTAATTTCATCTTCAGTTTTTTCATCAATTTCTCCATATTTAGCAATCGCACATGCTTGTGCCATTGGGTTGATTAAAGGACGGATAAATTGTGGATGTCCTCCAATACGTAATGAAAATGCTGAAGCAATTGTACGAATGACTTGCCAAATAGATAATAAACGACCTGTTGTTGCACTCTTGATACCTCTGATAAAATCAACAGCTTTATCGCGAAGTCCCATACGTTCACATATACCAATAACTGGTAATGTTAAAATAAATAATGTTGCTGTACGGTTTGTAAGGAAAGCAGCTCCAAGTGTTGATAAAATATCCATAATAGACATTCCACCAACTAAACCAGTAACGATACCTGCAACAACTACAGTAGCTAATGTATCAAATTTTAAAGCAAAACCAATGATAACAATAACTATCCCGACAAGTTTGATAGCGTCTCCCATTATAAAATTCCTCCTTAGTGACTGTAAAATTATATACTGAATTCATCTTTTTTGCAAATTATTCTACATAATTAAAAAAATGGCATATTTTCTGCCATTTTCGTTATTTATTGATTACATTTATCGATAGGATATTTCTTTTCATTCATTGCCATTTTCATATCAACAATTTCATCAACATCTAAATTACGCTTGTCTAATAAATCCTGACTATAAATAATTACATCTGCTAATTCTTCTTTAACATGTTGTAAAGATTTCGGTACCATCCCATTGAAAACATTCTAAAAGTTCACTTGCTTCTATTGAAATAGATTTAGCAAGATTAGCAGGTGAATGAAACTTTTCCCAATGACGATCTTCTGTAAATTTTCTAATACGTGTTAATGTCTTTTCTTTCATTCTCATTTTCTCCTATTATTTCTTGTTCTAACTTGACATTATTTTTTAACATATAATCAATCAATTCATTTTGATTTTCTTTAAACGATAACAATCTCTTTCGATCATTTTGAGTTAAAGGCTTTGTATAATCCTTGTATTTCTTTAACATCTCTATATTCATTTTATACATTTGAAAAGGAATTTGCGTTTTCTTTATTAAAGATTCATAGATATGGAAGCCACCTGCATCGATATCGCCAAAATGAAAATAATGAACGCTTTCTCCTAAAAAATCATAAAGACATTTTAAAAATGCTTCAATTGCATGATTATGAAAACCATTTGTAAAAATATAGAAAGTGTCTTTTAAAGATACATCGTGAAAAGATGTTAAATTTTCGATAGTCATCACCTGTTTTGCATCAATTCTTTTTATTTTTAAATCTTTGATACAAATACTCGGTAAGACAAAGTAATAATGCATTTCATTCAAATTAATGATTTGTCCATTGATTTGTAAAATAGCATTCCCTTTTAAATAAACATACGCTGGATTTTTTCTGATATAAAACGCTCCAAAAATATCATTTTCATTATCTAATGTATCATCATAAAAATCTTTAATAATATGAACAATTTTATTTTTATACTTATCTAACTTTTTTGTATCACCCAATACTTTTTCAGAAAATCTTCTAAAAGAGATTTCATCTTTTTGATCAATCATTCCTTTTAATATTTTCATAACATTTTCTAAATCATTTTCATCATAAACTTTTAAATAAGGCAAAAGACTTTGTTGATGAATCGCCCTTTTTTTCATTTCATCAACAAAATCTTTAATAAATGCCTCTTCATGATATTGATCAAGTAATTTTACATAATGAATTATTTTCTCTTTAACTGGTGCTCTTTTTAATTCTTTATAAATTCGATCAAGACAATTTTCTTTTTGATTTAAAATGAGTTCTCTATCTCCTAAAATGCTCTTTTTAGAAAATTCAACAAATCCTTGAGATTGTAATTGAAAAGCAATATTTTCTAATTCATTTGTTTCTTCATAATGAAAGCTATGTCCATATTCAGGAAACTTTTTATGCAAAACAATAGAAATCTTTCTTGGTTTTTCACTTTTTCCTTTATAATAACTACTTTTTTCATAACGATCAATAAACTCATTTAAGATTTCATTTCTATAATTGTTCATCTTTAAAACCTTCTACAAAAGATTGTTGTCCCTGTTTAATGACAAGCAATCTTGTATTAACATAAGGAATAATCGTACTTGCTCTTGAAGGTGGTACTGCAATAAATGTTTGAATTTCACGTTCATTGTAGAATTTAATCATTTCTTGAATTCTTTGTTCATCCATGTTATTGAATGCTTCATCAAAAATAACGACACAACCAAAATCTTCATTTTGATTTCGGTTACGGATAACTTGTTCAAAACTTGCTGCCATAATAACATAGAATGGTGTTTGTGTTTCCCCACCAGATTTTTCTTTATTGACTTTTGAAAAATAAGCAAAGTCTCCACTTGCATATTTGATTTTAATATCATAGTCTAAGTAATTACGATAGTCTGTATATTCCATGAGCATTTGTTCAGTTTCTTGATCATTTTCTACAGAAGATAATTTAATAAATAAATCATCCATAATTCTTCTTTGACTTTCACTTAATGTTTCAGATAAAAGATTATTCACCATATATTCTTTTCCTGATTGGATGATCTTATAGTATTCTTTAAAATCATCTCTTGAAGTTGGTGAAACACAGAATTCATAGGTTTCACCATTAAAATCTCTTTGTGCTAATCCTTTATTTAATTCAGCAATATCTTTTTTTGCATTTTCAATTTTTTCATTTAATCCAGAAATAAAAGATGTTTTAAAAGATTCCTCGCATTTAAGTTTTGCTTGTCTTGTTTTTTCTTCTTTAGAAACAATATCCATCTCCTTTAATTGATGGTATCTTTGTTTATAACTTTCAATATCTGTTAAAGCATTTTCAAAACCAATATTATATGCATCATTATAGTCTTTCATTTTCATGACTATTTGATTTTCAATTTGGTTTGCTTTTCGTTGATAACCATTTCCTTGTTGTTCAATATCATTTTTCATACCATTAAAATCTTTAGAAAAACGTTTTAAATAAATAACGACTTGTTGATCAGCTACTTGAGTAACATCAACATGCTCCATTTCAAATTGAACTATTTTTTCATGTAATAATTGATATTCTTCTTGAGTTTGTTCAAGTTGTTCTTTAAATGTTTCTAGATTATTTTCAAGACTTCCTTTTTTCATAAGTGAGTCTTCTTTTTCTCTTTTTGTTTTTTCAATTTGTTTTTTTACTGCATCACATTCTTCTTGTAAAGAAATAAGTGAATCATCTAAAATTAATTTTTCATAGCGATCATTAATTTCTTGATATTCTTTTAGTAAATTATGATATTCATCAATTAAATCTAAGCGATAGAAGATATGATCTGCTTTGGATTGATTTAATAATGCTTGACCATTTTTTAAATCTTCATAATTTGCTTTTTGTAATTTGATTTCTTGTTTTAGGTTTTCCAATTCTTGTTCAATTGTCGCTAATTGAATTTTAATAGCACCTAATCCAATGTATGGTTTATTGTAAATACGTGGATTGATTGCACGTGCTGTATAATTTTTATAAAGCATACATGTTGGCGTAATCGCTGTAGCATAATTTCTAAGTTGTGTAACATCATCGACACATTGTACTTTAGAAAGCAACATGTTGACATACCATCTAGCATATGTATTTTTACAATCTAATTGACTTGCAAGGGTGTCTTTAACATCCACATCTTCATATCTTGACATTTTCGCAACATCAACAATTCCTACACCATATATACCTCTTTTATTTTTATATTCTTCATAAACAAGTAATGCATATTCAAAATATTCTGGTTCAATAATTAAATCAAATCTTTGACTATTAAGATATCCTTCTAATGCATTTCGCCATTTTTCATCTTTAACTTCAATATATTCACATAATGGTTTAACTTCAATTGTTTTTCCATAATGACTTGTAAGTTTTTCATTTAATAATTGAATTAATTCTTGAATTTCTTTTCTATAATAAAGTTGATTTTCTTTAAGAGAATCATATTCTTTACAATATTCATTAAAACGATCAACTGTTTGTGTCATTTCAATTTTTAAATGTGATATTTTTTCAGTAACATCCTTTGTTCTTTTAGAAACTTCTTCTACAATATTTCTAAATGCATGTGTCAATGTTTCTGTTTGATAATCTTGATTTTGAAGAATTTGGATATAACTATTTGGTATTTTTACTTTCTTTAATAATTGTATTTCTTGTTTAATTTCTGTTATAAGAGTTTGATAACTGTTTTCTTTTTTTTCTTTTTCTTTTTTGAGTTGTTCACTTTCTTTTTGTAATTCATTTTTTAAGTTATAGGTTTCGTTTTCTCTTAATGATTCATCTAAACGATGATATCTTTCTTGATAAGTTTCTTCATCTTGATTTAATTGTGTAAGTTTTTGTTGTACAAAATTTAGCTGATCATTTATTTTTTGATATTTCTTTTGACTATTATCAATAATAGCTTGTAATTGCTTTTCTTGTAATTTTTCTTTTAAACATTCTAAAACATCCATTTGAAAGTGCGTATCTAAATAAGTGTCATATTGACTTACAACACCTTCTAATGATTCACATTCTTTTTTAGATATTTTTAATTTTTCTTCAAGAACTTTATAGTGTTTGATACTGTCTCTTAAATTTTGAATATCAACAAAGTCTTCTTTTAATAAAAAGTCAACAATGAATTGATAAACATTATCAATCGCTTTAAAAGCAAGTGCTCTCGTTACTAAATCAAAATATTTACTTTTAACACCTAAAGCATTTCCAAATAAACTTTCTCCTTCTTTAATTGTATCTTTAAAAATACCTGTTTGTTGATGATCAATTAAAGCTTTTTTAAATTCTTTTCTCGTCAAAACTCTTCTTTCTTCAATAAATGCTACATCGCTGATTTTACAATCAATAATTTGAAAAAAATCTCTATTTAATCTTCCACCAGCTGGTAAATCAATAACAGTTCCAATAATTTGATATTTTTCTGTTTTTTCATCATAAAACTCTAATGCAATATAAGTTGTCACATCACCATTTCTAACAAATTCATGCCCTTCAATTCCTGTTTTACAACGAATATAAGACTCTAATGTACGATTTCCAATATCACTTGCTGCTTTATTAAATTTACATTTACCAGCAGTTAAAACATATTGAATCGCATCTAAAATTGTAGATTTCCCTGTTCCATTTTCTCCAGTAATTAAGGCATTTTTATAGATTTCAAATTCTTCATTAGAAAAAGTATGCCAATTAATCAGTTTCACTTTCGTTAATGTTTTCATCGTGATCCCCTTTTTTATATTGTTGAATACGTTGATTGATTTCATCTATTTTTTGAATTGGTAAAATATAATTAATTGTTGGATAAATAATTAAACGTGTATCATCTTCGTTTAAATCACCAATACGTTCACATATATTATATCTTGACAAGAAATGATAGATATTTTTTAAATCTGTCTTTTTTAGACGTTCGTTATAAATACCAGTTGCTTCTATTTCACTATGAAGTTCCCCAAGGGAAATATGAATAAATTCAGTATCTTGTAACTCTTGTGATTTTTGAAAATAAAGTTTTCTAAGTAACAATAAAACAATTGTTTGCATTTGATTAAGATTTAAATGATTGTAATTATTTAAATTATGGATATAGATTACACGGTCTGCTTTATATAAATGAAAATCATAATCAAGCATCATTAAAAAATCTTTAAATAGTTGTTCATTTTCACTAATAAAATAATAATCTTCGCGATCTCTTTTTCTTCCACCACAAATAAAATTAACCGCTAATAATCGATTTAAAATACGTGAAAATTCTTCTTTTCTTTTTTCAGATAATAACAAATATGCCTGTGACATATTTTTCATCAGTTCATTTTTATTCATCTTCAACTCTCCTTATTATAAATTCTCTAAATTGATAATGATCTTTCTTTATAATATTTTCTTGTGGTTCTATTTTATATCGAGCATTTTGACTATAACCATAAAGCCATGTCAAAATAAATAAAGATAAATCTTTATTTTGATCATAATAATTTGAACCCAATATTGTTTCTTGTTGATCCAAACATTGTAAAACATTTTTTTCAATGGCTGTTTTTGTATATTTTTCATTTTGTTTTAGTTTTTCAATCGCCATTAAACGTGTTTGTTCATCTAATTGTGTATCTAAAATCAAATCCGTATTTTTAACTTTTTTTATTTGTCGTGGTAAATATAAAGAATTTTGATCTAAGTATTTATTAATTGAAATCGTTGCTACTTGATCAAACACTTCTGGACATTCTTGCCCTTCTTTAATGATGTCATTGATTTTTCCACCAATATCTTCTTTTACATTCATTAAAAACATAATACGATTTGTTGCTGAAGCAACAAACTTTTCATTTTTACGATTGATTTCATTAATTAAATCTAAAATACTTTCAAAGGCATCAATAATATAAGATGTTTGTTTATAAAACAAATCCATTGCCTCTTGATAAGTTAAATCTTTAGAAAGCATGATATTTCCTATAATCGTTTCAGATGTTGCTTGATCATCTTGTATTCTTTGAATTTGAGAAATGATACTATTACGATATTTTAAAGGATGATCTTTAGTTGTTAGATTATAAAAAGCACGATCTACTATCTTTAATTGATAATCACTTAATAAAGAATCTAAAATTTGATTTAAATCATTTTTCATATTATCTTGAACAAGACGTTTGATATAACGCTTAATATTTGTATTCAAATTTTTTAATTTTGTCATTAAACTTTTTGTCATACTATATTGTGCATCAAGAATCTTATGTCCATTTTCAATATCAAAATTTTTAAACTGCGAATAAATACTATAAACCATACTTGAGTATTCTATGTCTCTGTCTTCTTCTAAATTCATTAAAGTTTCAATAATACTAATAGCGTAATCTTCAAAACTAGCATACACATGATAGTTTTCCCCTACTTCTTCACTCAACCAACCACATTCTTTTAATCTTCGATAAACATAAAAAGCACGTTCTCTTGGCGATTGACTTTGAAGTTCTTCAAGTTCAATTAAGTGACTACTAAAATATTTTGTTAACTCATAAATCAAGTTTTCTTTTAAAGATGCAAAGGATGCATCATCCTTAATATACTCATAAAGAACACAAATACATTCACTGATAACAACACGATCAGCTGTATTAAATATATTAAAAAAGTTTCTTGGTAATGTATCAAATATATTAACCATGGTTACCTCCAATCATTAAAAACTCTTTTTTATTTATAAATAGCTTTGCAATTATAACATTTTTTAAGTTATTAAAAAAGATGCTTTCGCATCTTTATCCTTTTAATCCTCTTGATTGTCGATCCATATCTTCAATAACAATATCATAGATTTCACCAAGTGTTGAACAATATTCTAAAACCTTCCATGGTTCATTTGTATGAAAATGAATTTTAATCAATTCATCATCTCCAACAGCTAACAAGCAATCTCCCTTAAAATGTGTTGTAAAATATTCACTAATTTCATCTTCATTTAAATTTTTTCCTTCAATTAATAATTGTGTATCATATTTAAATTCTAACATAGTTAGCTCCTTTATTTTAATAATGTATAAGCAATAGACGCCATGATTCGTGGTCCTTTATTAAGTACTTCTTCATTGAAATTAAATGATGTGTTATGAGGTGAAGCTGTAATATCTGTCAATAATTTCATATAAGTAGCTTTACCCCCATGAACTTGGACATATTCCATCATATAAGAAAAATCATCACTACCTCCTAATGGATTTAAATTTTCTGGAGGTAATTTTAAATCGGGCATTTCTTTAACACAAATATTTCGTATTTGATTCATAAAATCTTCATCACAATTTAAAGCAAATGCTTTCCCCATTTGTTTAATTTCAACAACAGTATCATGCATCAAAGCACAGGCGTTAATAATATCTCTTGCATAAATTTCCATATAACGATTTAATTCTGTCGTTACACCACGTACTTCTATTTCAAGTTTTGCTGTATCAGGAACAACATTTCTACCTGTTCCTGCATGAACCGTTCCTACATTGACACGTGTTTGTCCATCACTGTTTCGAGGAATCGAATGCAAATTAATAATACAGTTAGCTGCTGAAAGCAATGCATTCTTACCGAATTGTGGAGATTCTGCCGCATGTGTTGAAACTCCATGATAAATGACATCTAATTTCGTTGTTGCAAATGATTCATTCATTCCAAAATAAAGATCGTAATCTTTAACACGAGGCATAATATGCGCTGCAAAAATATAATCGACATCATCTAAAAAACCACTTTCACAAATGGATTTTGCTCCTCTTACACCTTCTTCAGCCGGTTGAAAAATAATTTTCAAAGTCCCATGTAAGTGTTCTTTAAGCTCCATCAATATTTTAGCAGTTGTTAAACCAATAGATGCATGACCATCATGTCCACAAGCATGCATCGCTCCTAAATGACAAGAAGAAAAACCTTCTTGTTTTGGATAATGCCCATCTGTTGAATCTTCAACAAGCCCTAAAGCATCAATATCAAAACGAATAGCTACAACAGGCCCAACACCGTTTTTTAAGATACCTGCAACAGCTGTCATTCCATTTTTAACTTGTTCTAAATATTTAGGATTTGCCCCTTCTTTTTTAGCACGTAAATAATTAATATTAAAAATCGCTTCTGGCGGTAATCCCATACGCGCATCTTTATCCATAATTTCTTTTCCTACTAAAACCTCATAACCTAAGTTTTCTAAAGTAGTTGCAATTTGACATGCTGTACGTATTTCTAACCAACCTCTTTCAGCAAAGTGGTGAAAATCTCGGCGCTGATTGATTGTTTCTTGATGGTATTTTTGTGCAAGTTGTTTGATTGCCTCATACATTTTTATCACTTCCTTGTTGATTTTATTATATCTCAAAATAAAAAATGATGATAGCTTTTTACACTATCATCAATAAGTAATACGATGTTTTCCATCTCTTTTTGAAATATACATTCTTTGATCACATTTATTTAATAAATCTTGTATTGTTTCTTCATCACGAATACCAGCAACACCAATACTTAATCTTACGATATCATGATAAGCACCAGCATGTAAAATAACATGATCAAAGGCATCTTTAATATCTCTGGCAATTGAAACTGCCCCATCTTTTTGATAAGCTGGTAGAATAACTAAAAATTCGTCTCCGCCATAACGACATGGCTCCATAGTTGGATATTTTTGATGTTTAATATTATTTAAAACAGTTCCAACATGTTTAATAACTTCATCTCCAATATGATGTCCATAATTATCATTAACACTTTTAAAGTTATCTAAATCTAATAACAAAATAGAAAATGGTGTATTATTTTCTAAATATTCTTTATGCAATGTATCTAATTCTGCATGAATAAAACGTCGATTATAAAGTTGTGTTAAAGCATCTGTAGCGTTTTCTTGTGAAAGTTCAACATTAAGCTTTGTTAAAATTTTGGCTTTTTCTTGATTTTCTCTAAGTGCCTTTACATCACTTGTCATATCTTCTGTAATAACAAAAACACCGATTGTTTCTCCTTGACTATCATATAACGGATATTTTCTTGTATGTGCAATAATCGTATAGCCATCATGATTTTTTCCTTCAGTTTCTACAACATTAATCGCTTGTCCTGTTTCCATGACACGTTGTTCATCTTCAAAAGCTTGTTTAGCGTGTTCTTGTGAATCCGGAAACAAATCAAAATCAGTTTTACCAATAACTGCTTCCTTAGTATTTTTAAATTGTGGATGTTTTTGATAAAACTGATCATTAACATATAAGATTTCACTTTTTCTATTTTTAAACAAAATAACTGATGATCCATCAGCATGAACAATTGACTCAATGAGTTTTAATGGATTCACCTTTAATTTTGTAAATAATTCATCAAATTCCATTTTCCATCACCATTACTATTTTATCTTTGAAGTAGCAAAATGTAAAGCCTTTCATCATGTAATGTTTGTTAAAAATTTTTGATTTGGGCAGTATATATAGATTTATTTCCATTAACTAAATAAGCAAAAATACATATAATAAGAAATGCTATCATTTGATGCCCACCAAAGACTTCTAAACCTATCATCATTGGTGCTAAAAGTGTATTTGTTGCTGAAGCAAAAACTCCCGTATATCCTAAAGCTACACATAATTCAATAGGCAAATGAAAAATTGGGGCAAGTATAAATCCTAGAGTTGCTCCTATTGAAAATAAGGGTGTTACTTCTCCACCTTGAAATCCAATTGCAAGAGTTACAACAGTAAAAATAAGTTTTAAAAACCAATCATAATAAGTCACATTTCCATAAAATGATAAATCAATTAAATTTGTGCCTAAGCCACTGTATCTTCCTTTAAAAATCATTAGCCCTATCACTAATAAAATAGAAATATAACCTATTCTTTTATAGGGATTTTCTATTTTATTTTTAAAAAATGTTTTTAAAGCAATCAACGACGTTGAAAATATTCTTCCAACAATTCCCAAAATAATTCCTACTAGAATCATTAACATCATATTTTTTAAATCATTCATATTAATACTTTGTTGAATATTTACACTAAACTTTTCCAATCCTAAAAAATGCGACGTATAAGAAGCAGTAAAAGATGCTATAACCCCTGGAAGTAAAGCTTCATACTCTATTTTACCTATAACCATAACTTCCATAGCAAAAAACAAAGCAGTAAGTGGTGTTTGAAATAATCCAGCAAATCCAGCTGCCATTCCGGTAATCAACAAAACTTTTCCATTCTTAGGAAAATGAAAATATTTTGTAAAATAATGAGAGAGCGTCGCTCCAATTTGTACAGCCACTCCTTCTCTACCTGCACTTCCTCCAAATAAATGAGTTAACCATGTTCCAATCATAACTAAAGGAATAAGTGCTAAAGGAATCCCTTTTCTTTTTTGTTGACCTGTTTCAAAGACAAGTGTCATTCCTTTTAAACTCAGTTCATTAAAGTGATAGTAAAGCCAAGTAATCACTATTCCTGCAATTGGTAAAAAAGGAATTAAATACCAAAAATATTTATTTCATATCTCACCTATTAAAATAAGTCCTTTACCAAAAACAGTATCAATACCTCCTACAACGATTCCCATAACACCTGCAAATATCATATACTTTAATAATTCTTTTTTATTTTCCATGTTTCCTCCTACAAAAAAAGCTAATCACCCTGTGTATTACACAGAAGTCATTAGCCAAATAGCGGTTTCGATATAAATCGAGGGAGAACTTCATTCCCATGGATTAAACTTATCATATTTTTTAAGATAAAACAATAATTATAATAAATTTTTATCTCTTAAAATATGTCCATTTGTATAATCAATATCATCAACATGATTGATCATTCCTTGATGATATCTCTTTTGATTAATATTATGATAACTTACAATATTAAAATGAACTTCTTGATCTACTGCAACAACGATTAAGTTTTGTCTTTTTTGATGCTCATTCTTTTCTTGTGCTTTAAAGACATAAATATATTTAAAACATTGTTTGAGTGTTTTTACAACATTCTTTATATTTTGACTATATTTACCACTTAATGAACCAATAATATTTGTTATATAAATTCCTTGTGGGTTTAAAGATTCTTTTATTCTTTTGATTGCTTCCAATGAATGAAGTTCTAATACTAAATTTTCACCAATAAAGACATCACTTAAAATAGCATCATATTTCCTTTTGTTCCTATTTATATAATCTCTTCCATTTTCAAAATAACAATGAAATCTATTTTTATTCTTATCAAATTTATTAATAGTTTCTTCTAAATAGAAGTATTTATTAGAAATATCATAAAGAACCTTGTTAATTTCAACAACATCAATATTTCCTTGATGATGTGCTAAAAAATATTTAGGGTAATGAAAAGCACCACCACCAATTAATAAAACATCATTAATTTGTCTATCTTCTAAATAATTTTCATCAAACATTAAATCAAATAAATACATATATTCAAAAAGTAATTCATTTTGTAATTCTTCTTCTATATAAGTTGCTGATTCCATACCACCATCTATATCAAGAACTCTTACTCGATGCTTATCATGTCGACCATAGCTAATGGTAATATGTCCATAAGGGCTTTCTATTTCAATCTTATCGTTATACAATTCTTATTACCCTACCTTTAAAATTTAAACGGATCCCAATTTGGTTTTCCACTATCATAGTAATCACATGATTCTTGCCAAGATTTCATTTCATCTTTAATGGTATCGCATAAACATTTATAGTCATCTTTTTTTAATTTATCATGATTCATCATTGATTTATAAAACTTTTTAAAACGAGCTGCTGTTTCTTTTATAGAATTTGGTGAAGACCACATACATTTTCTAATAAAGAAATCTCTAAAGAACAAATCAACTTCATTATTAACTTCTTCATAATTTGCATTATTACGATTTAATAAATATTCATTGATAAAGAAATCAACATTTTGTATATGTTTCTTAATTGTTTTATCAGATAGATTTGAAAGATCTTCTTTAAAAATATTTAATAATTCTTCATGTTGTTTTTCAATTTTTTCTTTGTCAAACGGTTCTTTAAAATACATAGACATATCTCCTTTGTTTTTAAATTATTATAATCAATTTCCTTTTATCTAATTTCATCATATTTAATAATTGTTCTATACTAATTCTAAAAATAATTTAAAAACAGGAATATTACAACACAATTGTTGTTCATCCTGTTTTATTATTTATTAATATCTAATACTGCATAATATGCATCTCTAAACGCACCAAAGCAACATTTGCTTTTTTACAATCACCAATAATATGAGTTGATATGTCAAGTTTTTCATAATCACTTGTGTCATTTAACTTAAAACAACTGCCATAATAACACCATCTTATAAATATTCTTTTTCACTTGCAATAACAACTTTTTTAGGATGTGAAGTCATAAAGAGACTATCTGTTGCTTCTTCTAATAATCCTGGATTTCTTATTCACGTAATATGTTTGATACTTGGATCATACAAAGAATTACTACAATAACGAATTTGATTCACTTGACCATTTTTAGCTTTATTACAAAAATTTGCATCGGCAAGTTGCGCACGCGCCATTACAATTAAATCTGCTTTATCATCTTCTAATATCTTTTCAGCAAATTCAAGAGTATTGATACATCCACAAGGCATTGTAAACATTCCTGTTTCTTTACGAATACGTTCACCATCTTCTACATTGAATCCATTTTTAATATCTACAGGAGCTACTTCATAAAGAGTTACAGCTGTTATAATATTTCCACGTGATATATTTAAAACATTGACACCATATTCTTTGGCATCTTTACAAAAGTCAATCACTTCTTTAAGAATTAATCCACTTTCAAGCATATCATCATGACAATCTATTTTCAAAAATAAAGGTATGTCTTCTAGTATATTTTGACGAATAGCTTTAATACATTCAAGTGGAAATTTCTTTCTATTTTCAAAACTTCCACCCCATTCATCACTTCGATGATTGATTCCACTAGAAAGCATTGAGTGTGGTAAATAATTATGAGCGCAATGAAATTCTAAACAATCAAATCCAGCTTCAACTAAACATTTAACTACCTCACCGAACTTATTAATGATATCTAATAATCTTTCAAAAGTAATTCCTTGCACAGTATATTCTGCACTTAATGGTATATCATTTTGAACTAGAATTTTTGCTTTTTAATCTAAAGCAATAGCTAAACCTCCTTGCCAAAGTTGAATACATGTTTTACCTCCAGCATCATGTACGGCATTATTTAATTTTTTAAACCTTTCAATATACTTATCTTCAGCTATAAATAAAGATCCAAAAGGTGCACTTACTTTATCAACAGCATTTAAACCATTGCCACCCTTAGAACGTGCTACATGATAAGCAATCAACTTATCTATAACACTTTTTCTTCCTTCACTTTCCACACTTTCATGCGTACCTATCGCAGACATCATAACACGATTTTTTAATTCCATGACACGACTCTATATCGGTTCAAATAATTTATCAAATATTCCTTTTTCTCCTAAGCGTTTGCTTTTTTCTCTTAATCATAGCATTATATGAAAGTGCTATCAAATGAAATGTAGTTTGCACATAAGCTAATAATCGGAAGAAAATAAAATATTATTATAAATAATTCTATTTTCTTTTTCGATTTTTTGTATTAATTGTAGCAATAGCACCAGGTTTTTTTAGATATTTTCTTTTTTTGTTGAGATCATTTTTTATAACATTATTAGCTTTGTTTATTCCAGAACTTATTTCAAAACTTATTCCAGAATTAAAATGCTTTGCCATTTTAATAATTTCCTCTTCAGAATTGTCTAATAATGTTGTAAATTTTGTAGATTCCTCTTCCAAAGAAGGGTAAATAGTACTCTTATTTATTCCTAGAATATCCAACTCCCTTTTTAGTTTTTTTATTGCAGCTTTTTCTATTGAAATTTCTTCTATTTTGAAATTTTCTATATAATGAATATCTTCTTCTTCAAAAAAAAGAATAAAATCTCCTTTTTGATTCTTAATTCTATCAGATAAAACACTTCCATTCACCATCACAACTCTATCTTTGATTTTTTCTTCATAATAAAAATCATTCAACATTTGATTTGTAAAATATCCAGAATAACATTTATTACTTTTAATAAGATAAACAACCGGATTATCAGTAGGTTCAATATTTTCTAAAGCAAAATATAATGCCACTAATGGATTATTAGTTACATCCAATACTCTTGTAGGAAAACCATAATGTTGTAAAATATTTAATATACTTATAATATCGCTAAAATCAATTTTATTAAAATAATCAACATTTTTTTCAACGAATTTATATATACTATTCAATTCTTCGTTTAGATCATTATAGAACGGTATCTTCTCATGTATTTTCTTTTTTCTATAAAATGATGGTATTAATTTCCAATTTTGTTTGAATCCATTGTGTTGCCCTCGATAATAAATTTGCCCCAAAAGGTTTTTTGACTGAAATTGCTCAATTATTTCAATAAAGTTTGAAACACTTGTAATCTTTTTTTTATCCATTTTTCATACTTGCCATTAACAAATCTTTCAAGTCATCATTAGACATACCCAATTCCTTCATTAAATTAATCGCTTCAGCAGCAGACATTTCATTTCCTGAATCAATTTGTTGAATATATTCTATTAATTCCACAAAAGCATTCCATAATTCTAAATACTTTTCCTCTATATCCATCTCACAATATTTATCATACACTTCCTTTATTCTTTCTTCAAAATCATCACTTTTTCTTTTAGTATTAATACTATCTAACATTTTATATCTCCTTTACTCATTTATAATTTATTATTTTAATATCCTTATAAAAACAAATCGCCTATTCCACCCCCAATGCTTTAAAAACAGCATCTTCTGCATCACTAAAGAAAATTAAATTAAAACATCCTACAAGTTCAGGAGGAACAGAACCCAAATCACCAGCCGATGTAATAGGCAGTAAAATCCTTTTTGCTCCTGAATCCAAGCATACTTGTAATGTATTAGCTAAATTATCAACTTTTGAGACAGTTCCACTAACACTAATATCACCTAATACTGCTAATGAACTAAGTGTTGGTCTTGTTAAAGCAATTGAACATATTGCAATCAATGTTGGTAAAGATAATTTATTTGTCATACCAATACCTTGTAAGTCTTGATACTGAATAATATAATCCTTAGTTGTTGTACTTATTGATTGACTTATTCTATTACTATTTGCTTTTAAATAATTAAAAGCATTTTGAGTACTTTCTCTGGCTTCTCTATCATTACCAATTCCGTTGCATGTCAATTTACCATTGCCAGGTAATATTTGTGTTTCTAATCTAAATAAACCAATCATGCCTGATTTACCACTTGAAACAGTATAAATATGTCCTGGATTACAAATTCCCTCAGGAATTAAAGTACTAGAACCTTGTTCTGGTACTGATACATACTTTTCTTCAAATGTATCATTATCAATATATGAAAAATTAACATCGTAGAATTCCATTCCGCCTATCTTCTTTAATTGTTCCTTAACACGTCTTCTCATTTCTAAAGCAATTCGGATAATTTCTTCTAATTCTTCTTTGTCATATTTACCATTAGGATAAATCAATTTAACTAATCCTGATACTGTTTTTCTAACTGAAATCGTATCTCTTTGATTTAAGTTTTTACCTAATTTAAAATACTTATCTAAGGCATCGCTTTCTTGAGTCTTTCTTAATTCTCTAATAAATTCAGCAAAATAATCAGTAATAAATCCATAATCATCAGTAAAATGATCAGGTCTAAATTTAGGTACTTCCCAACCAGGTAAATAACAATGAATACGATCTAAAAAAGCTGTATCCATTCCCATTTCAGGAGGAAATGGATCAAATAGCGATGAAGTTTGCAATAATATATCAACATCTTGATTAATATTGCCAACAAAAACCATTGAAGCACTAGCTGATTTTTCTTCTTTTCCTCTTGCAAAGGATCCTGATGCCATATAATCTTTCATAATTTGAATACCGTCTTTATCTTTAAACATAATTCCTGCAACTTCATCAAAAGCTACACAATCCCATAATCCAACTAAACCTATTGTTCTTTTACCCATATTATAGAAAAGATTTGCTACTGTAGTTTGACCACCAGAAACTAAGATACTATTTGGCGATATTTCTTTATAAATATGTGATTTACCAGTACTTCTAGGACCTAATTCACACAAATTATAATTATTTTCTACTAATGGTACTAAACGAAGTAATAATAACCATTTTTCTCTTTCTGTTAATTCATCTGCTTCCATACCAATAGAACGGAGAAGTATGTCTATCCATTCTTCTTTGGTAAAAGCTTTTCGTCCTTCTTTTAATTCATTAATATCAACATGCGGCATTTGAATTGGATTCAATTTAGCAATCTTAATAGGACTTGATTTTTTATCTTCTTCATTATAATCATATTCAAGTTGAACCATACACCAAATACCACCTGATAATAATCGATCATACTTTTCAGGATATTCGGCTGAAATTGGTATATTTTTAATACCTAAATTTGAAAACTCTGCTTCATATGTATCAGTTTTGATATTTAAATTGATTGTGATTTTATCAATAACTGAATAAAATCCTTTTGAGCGCAAAATCGATAAAGTCTTTTGTGCTTCATCGGGACGTACAAAATTTTTTTCTAATATTTTCTTCACTTTACTAATTCCTCGCTCAATGATATCTTCATCATCTGATACACAATATTTACCTAGAAGAAATTCCAACACATAGACAGGAACATTAGCTCCTTCTTTGATTTTTTTAGTTAAATCTTTTCTTACTATCTTACCAGCAAAATTATCACGTAGTTTTTGTTTTAATTCTTCTCTATCTGTCATACATCCTCCTTACATTCTTGTAAAATATACTATGATGAAATGGTTAGGAGTTGAACCTAACATTAAAACCCATCATTTCATATAAAGAGCATGATGCTCTTTAATTTTAATCAAAGAACTCAAAATCATCAATTGCCATCGCAATATCAATTTGCATTTCTTCTTTAATAGGAACTTGAATTCCTTCTTCATCAGCAATAACTAAATAATACGTTTCAGTATTATCAAATTTTTGAGATTTTAAATTAAATATGCATTTAAATTCTCTATCTTTAGGTATAGTACTTGTTTTATCCGCAATAATTTTTTGTCTATCACTTACTTCATTACCAACCGAATCTGTAATATAAGTCATATAATTACATGTAATATAGTTATCTTTTACTGCTTCTTTTTGGTAAAAACTTAAGTTAAATATCATATTGCTTATCTTTCTATTTGAAGATAGTAATGAAATTGTAACTGGTTTAATATCATATTTGTCTTTATTAATTTTGTATGACTTATTCGTAGATCTCAATGACTTGTATTTTATGATGGGAACGCATATTTCTTGTAAACTTGTACCTCCATGAACAAATTTTAAGCCACCCCTTCCTTTAATACGTATATTTTCCCTTGGAGAAAATCCTAATAAATTAGAATTATTATAAATACCTTTAATTGGCATTAGAAAGTCTGGTTTAGCTTGTTCAGTGGTAATAACATAACGTCGACTTTGTTCAACGATATCTTTTTTAAATGATGATTTATCCATTTTATCTTCTTCATTTAATTCTTGATATGTATATAAAAAACCATGGTCAGATGTAATAATTGCGTTAATCCCATGCAAATCAGCATCTATAATACTTATTAGATTCATTATCTCATTAACTGCTTTATCGCACGCTTCGAACACAAATGATTCATCATTATGACTATATGCATCAATTATATCATGATAAATATAAATGACATCTTTTCCTTTAAAAGCTTCTCTCCTATCAACACGTTTCATAGAAATAACATCTTTATATTTTAAAACAATACTATTTTCAACATATCTTTTTAATATATTTTCTCGATTACTCATTTCACTTATTTGACCATCAATCAAAACTTTTAACGAATCATTTTTGTTAACCACTTCGAGTTTTCTATGTGGTAGCAATGCAGCCATACCAAATTTAGTAATGGTTGGATAAATAGCTTGCTGAGCACTTATTTCAACATCAGCTCTTTTTTCAATTTCTAATTGTTTAGCAAGTGTATAAGCAACATCATATCGCATAGCATCCGATATAATCACAAATACTTTCCCATCTACATTTTTAACAACATCTTGAAAGAAATCAATTTGTTGTGGTATTCCTTTAATTTTACCTGTAGCACCTAAATCATCTTCAATGATTTTATTCCAATTAGATGCGAGTTTATCTAAATACCAATTTTTATATTCTTTTTCTACATAATCAGCTAAATCCTTAAACCCATCATCCAGTGAAGGATGAAGTGTTTGTAAACACATCGAAAAAGCAATATGAAATTCTTTATACAAACTATCCATTTGATAATAATCACTTATATAAGCTTCCCACATTTCTTTAGCATTCACATGATGGAAACTATTTACATGATCTAGGTAAAACTTATTCATTAATGCTACTTGGTAAATACCATCATAGAAGTAAGAATAATCTTCATACCAAGAAGATGTTCTTCTCTTTTCAACAATACTAATAATAGAATCACTATCAATTGTTCTAGTAAGAATTAAATGCATAAGCTTTGATAAAATGATTTCATCAATAATTGGTAAAACATCTGTATCTTCTAAATCTTTAATTTCAAATTGATTAAAACGATCAATCAAATGAAGATTACTTGTAACATACTCACCGACATGCTTATATAAATCCTTATCACTACTATGCAACCAATTAAAAATTAAATCGTAACAAAAACCACTATATTTATCAGAATATTTATCTTCTAAGCCATCTAATACATTACTAGATATCGTTCTAGAAATTGCACTCAATACAACATGATTTGTTAAATCATCAATATTTTTTGATTTATTGAATCCTGTTGTTCCATGTACCATAGACCAAAATAATCCTGTAGCACCATATTTTAATAAATCTAATTTAATTGGATTTTCTAAATCCGTTCCTGATGACATTACTGATTTTATAATATAATCTGGTTTTCTATCTTTAACAGATGCAATAGCCGATAATATAGACATATATAATGTAGATTTACTGTCAATTGATCCTTCAAAAGAAGAAATAAGTTTACGTCTACTAGCCGCATTAAAGAATTCTTTAAATTCTCTTACTTCTTTTCTTAACTCAGGAGTATTTAAAATATTCATTTCTTGCATTAATCTTGAAGTTTTATCAGCACGATATTCATCACTGTATAACTTTATATCCAAAAACCAATCATGTTCTTGATTTACATTTAAAGAATTGTAAACTAAATAGTTATTTTCTAAATCATCATTAGATAATAACTTTTTTGAAATAAATTGATTAGCATCATCTAATATTAATACCTTAGTATTAGATAATTCTAAATCTTTAACTTCATCAATAAACTCGCTATCTTCATCATTCCAAAAGATAATTCGTCTTTTATAGAATTCATCTAAAGGTTCAGCAAACCTTTGTTCCAATTCTTTTTTTATATCTTCGATAGCCATACCGAACCTCCTACTCATTTTTCTATTCTTGCTGCCAGCTTGCAACTACCAACCCATAGTAGTAATCTGCTAAGCACTTTAAATCTCTATTAATCTGTGTAGCAAATTTTTTTAAAACTTCTAAATCTACTGTTACATTGTCAAATTGATTGACAAAAAAATGATATTCATCTCTATTATTTACAGGATAACGACTAAAATCTATATTATGATGATAATCATTTATATTATCTTTTTTTAAATAATTGGCAAGTTCATTTAGATAAGATTCAATATTCTTGACCATTTTATTAAAAGAATCTTCAGGTCTCTCTTCATTGAATCCAAATTCGTTAATTTTATTTTTTACTAAAAACCAAATATTTCTTATATCATGATTCTTTCCATATTTTGACTTGTAATTTAATAAAATGTTCAAAGACCAGCAAATAGATTTTAAATATAATTCAATACCTTGATTAAGTGAAAAAAACACAGGGAAAATTAAGATGTCAGCTGATTTATCAAAAGTATTTTCTAAACATGATTTTGCATTTACTATAACGCTCGTCATGTATCCGTCTGCCATGACTATCATATTTTGAATTGGCCCATGATGATTTAATCTCCAATTCATGTACGCATTTTTCTCAATATCATCATTTAAAGTGTTTATTATAATTTTTTTCATAAACAATATCCCCTCACTTTATCTTAGCTAACAATTCTTGAAATTTAGCATAGTTTACTTTAACACCATCATCTAAATCCATTGGTTCCATTTTATCTGCCCAATGGTGAATAACTTCTTCATACTTATTCAATTCTAATAATTGCTCATTAATTTTCTTAAGTTGTTTAGATAATTTGACCTTTTCATTTGAATTAGAAGCATCATGAATTTGTCCTTGTAACATTTCAATTTGTGTTCTATAACGAGCTTGTTGCGGATGTATATACCCCGTTCTCATTCTTGCAATTAGATCAGGTGTGTATCTATGTATATAAACTAATGCTTTAAAACCATTTTTCTTTCCACTATCAAACAACCAATAAATAGGTCGTTTACCAGATCCTGTTACTTGATATGTATTACAATGGTCTTTAAAAAAATCATTTAAAAAATAATTACGTAATACTTCTCTAGGTGTTCCTTTACCACCTAAAGCATCCGTAATAAATTGTAAGTTTTCTTCTAATGTATCAGGACCATACACAACTCTTAAAAATTCAATAAATCTTGTTAAGATATCATCTTCAAAATAATCTTCATCGCAAATTGGAATAATATCATCGCTATCTGGTATAAATGTACTATATTTACTACTATCCCATTCGCCACCAGCATACGCTAATCCTTCAACATCTAAAGAATAACGACCAAACATACAGCCAACTGCATAAGAAATTAAACTCTTAATATCTCTAGTTAAATTTGCCTTACGTACAGTTACATCTTTTTCTTCTACTTCAGGAGTTAATTCATCTCGCAATCCATAAATATCTATAAAGATTCTATTTAATTCTTCTTCATTAGCTTTTAATGCATCGAATCTTTCATTACACTCTCCTTGCCATAATAAGAAACATGTTTCTAAAGGGCAACTAGACGGAATATGCTCTCCATAGGAATGTACCATACTTGTGCCTACATCTGTAGCATCACATAATGAATTAGAATATCTAACTAATGGATGTACTTTAAAATCCCATGAATTTTCAAATGAGTCCCAGTCAGATTGTGATAATTTAATATTACTGTTGCACAATTGTTCAACCTTGCCTTTGTGTTTAATAAACACTGGTAAAGTAGTAATGTCATGAACTTGAAAATTTAATGTTGGGTTTAAAATATTTAACAAATACCTGACAACACAACTATTCAAAAGCGAAAGAATATACCACCTATTTTCAGTTATAAATCCTATAGGACCAGCATCACCAAATAGACTTCCTTTAACTACATCTCTAAAAGCAATATCATTGCTAGTAATTCTTCCCCATGTAATTCCTGCTTGAAAGTAATATTTTGAATCTCTTAAACGATAATTTTTAACACTTTTTCGAATATCTTCTCCATCATTATACAAATTGACAATCTTAATATTATTACCATACCATTTTCGATATCCTCCTCCGCTATTCAAAGGAAACCATTTATAACCTTTCATATCTTCTTGATTATTACAATCAAATTTTATGTTTTTAATAGATGGTTCAAACCAAAGTTTTATAAAATCATCACTTCCTGTCATAATACCCGATTTGCAATTCATGTATGAATCCACTTTATTACTATTGAATAAATCGATTGTATTAGCATTTGCCCAATACGCAATCGGACTTCCTGGAATTTTGCTGAAATTTTCTGTGGATGTTTCGAAATAATATCCGCAATTTTGATTTTGTATGGCCTCAATGGTTTTAGGCGCTTGATTTTCAGCACCTTTAAAATTGGAAAGTCTTATATAGTTCCCTTTATACCTTTCATTCGAATTATGTAATATAAAGGTAGCAACTGGTACACAAGCAGCTTCAAATGCATTATATTCAAGTTGAATTAATCCCGAAATATTTGTTTTTAGTAAAACATAATGTCTCAAAGATTCATAACTAGAAATAAACATCCATACATATGGGGTTAACATACCAATGTATCCGTTAGCATTACTTAAATGAATACACTTTTTAATAAATGCTGCAAACAAATCACTTTTAGCCTCCTTATAGTTTAATTGAACAAATTTTTTTAATTCATTTGGCATCAATGATGAACCTAAATATGGGGGATTTGTAACTACAAAATCATATTTAGATTTCAGCAATTTTGCTATTTTTAATGCAGGCAATAAATTATTTTTAATGTCTAATTGGAATAACATTTCTTCTAATTTGACATTAGAACTACTAATAATATCATTAAACTCACTTTCCAAGTCTTCCATTTCTTCATTATTAAGTGTCGTAACATTCAATAAACTTCCATATGTATTTGCATTATCAAATATTGACTTGAAATTAATTAATGTAGTTTTGATTTTACTATTTCGAGAAATAAGATAATTATACAATGCTGACTCAATCTTAATATTATTTATACAATAAACATTAGGTTTTATTTTGGAAGAAAGAATGCGACGATTATATTGTCTTGCTTTCATCATTAAGGAAAAATACGCCAATTGATAAGCACGTTCATCAACATCAAATCCGTATAAATTATTTTCCAATATTAATTCTGTTGCATCTTTGGATGTATATCCATTTTCCTGATAGAAAGACATTAATAAATCAAACGCATATACTAATATATGTCCCGATCCTATACATGGATCAATAAATTTGATATCTTCAATTTTTGTAAGATTGTTTTCAGTGGAATTATTTTTGATAAAATACTTCCAATCATTAATCAAATCTGTATCTGGATTTTTTCTAACATAATAGTTACCTAAAGTGTTCTCTACTAAATAACGAACAATCCAGTCAGGAGTAAATAATTGTGTGACAAAAGGTACATCATCATTTTTGTATTGCTTTTTTGCATGAATTAACTCATCTTTTGGCATTTGAATATAGTATTGATACAACCAACCAATAATTTGAACCTGATCCATCCAGCTATCATCATCAATATCTGTTATTAATTTAGCTAATACACTATCATCTTTTAATAAATTATCTGGGAATAATAATGTTTTATAATCTTTGATAGAAGTAAACATATCTGGAAGATATTGATTCATATCATTACATAAAGTCAATAAGAGATATTTATATAATTTTTCCTGTTTGTTTTCTTCAATATAGTCAAATACTTTTTGCTTATCTAAACCTTTTAATTCGACGTGAATCGCATCTGTTAATAAATCAGGTTTGAATTCATTAGTATCATTTGTGAAGACTCTAATTCTTTGTGGAAGATAGTTGTTTACTTCCATATAGCGAAGTGCAATAAAACGGTTAAACCATGTATATGCGGTCTCTTCAATGACATGCATATATCCATGTTTATTAACTTGAGTAATTAATTCATTTAATTGTTTCTTTTCATCACTGGAAAGAAGTCTTCCATTTACAGTATCTGTATTGTAATCAGGAAGGCTTGATTCCGTAACATTATATTCAAATGCTTTCTGAGCAACTTGTCTCATTAATTCAGTACGTGCCCACACAGCATAATTTTTTATCGTATTTTTATTCATAATTTGACTCCTTCCTATTTGATTTCAATTTCTTCATCATCATTAATATAACTTAGTAATCTATTTTTTATATTTGCTAGATATCGATCAATATCAGCTTCAGTTTTTAAATTAGCTTGACTAAATACAACTGAACGTTGTAATTGACGAATACTTTTTCTTGGTTGAACAAGTTCATCAGTTGATATATCACCTGTATTATCATTATTATTAAGAATATTATCCATTTGATTAATGATTGTATCTTTTAAAGAAGTAATCGTATTCTTCTTAGCGTCTAGTGCTACTAAGCTATTAAGTCTTGCTACATCACATTTCTTCACATCAAATTGATGTTTAGCATTTTGTAATTCAGATTGTAATTTATCCTCATTAATAGCTTTTAATTCTACTTCATGAAAACATGCGTTAATTAAATCATTTAATTCATGCTTTTTAGCTTGAATTACTTTATTTCTTTGATCATTGATAATTGAAATACAATCATTTAATTCAGGAATACGATTGTATTTAAATGGTGTTATTATTCTTGTGATATCATTGATTTTTTCTATTGCTTTTTTGATATCTTCATTATCTAATAAATAATCCTCTTCATGATTTATGATTTCATTTCTGATATCGATTGCATTATCAAACAATTTAATTTGTGTATCATAGAAATTTTCTACAGCGCGTATATCATCTTTACTGTCTAATAAATCATCTTCCAAATCACAGAGAGTATTAACAAGTGTAAGATTATCACTTTGAGCTGACAATATTTTATTAACATATCCTAATAAATTTTGAATTTCTTGTGTACCAGGATGCAAGAAAGTATTATTTTGATTTGTCATATCTTCTAATTTATATTTTTCAGTTTTAAATTCTTTAGTAATATAAGCGATTAACCCATCCTCATCACTTGGTACATCCATAACATCAAAATAATCTTTTAATATGTCTCTAACTGTTTTTATTTTTTGTGCTGGGATAGACTCACGAATAGATACATTTGTAAATCCTATTTCAGTTCTTTTTCTTAAAAATTCAACCAAACGATAATCATTGGGTTGAATGGTTTCACCCGAGTGTTTAATCGTTACTTTTTGTGCTTGAATTAATCTTGCCACAACAGCCGCAATATCTATTTCTTTCCATCCATATGGAATACCCTGATAACGCGATTGAATATCATTCATAGATGTTGGCATCTTCTTCTCATAAAGGGCATATAGATATCTATAAACATCATCACATGCTTGTTTATTTGGTTCTATCCCATTCAAACCAATATTATTTCCATTTAATATATCCCTTATATCTGCATCAGTATTTGCTGGTGTATCGATTAGTGTAATACTTGAATATGTACGATCTACTAATGTTTCAAGTGCTTTATCTAATACAACTTTCACACTTGTTCCGGCTATAGTTGATACATCGCCATCGATATAAAATTTACCATTAATAATAGCATCCGTAATTCTTCCTTTTGCTTCATTTAATAAACGACGCGCTTCTTTTTGTTTATTAGTAATAATTGTTTGTACTGATTCAGGCAATTGACTAACATTTTTTTGTTTAATATATTTATCAATCTTTAATGCATTTTCAATATCCGCAAAGATTGTGTATTGATCAGATAACTTACAAATTGCTTCATGCCCCTTTGAATCAGTAATGAGCTTTAATTCATTGTTTACATCATCATTTGCTTCAGTGACAAACTTTAATTTCATGCCACCAGTTGTATTTCCATGATTTTGTCCGTCTACTGATTTATCAAATTCAAAGTCATAATTATAACCATTTTTAGTATATCTATATTTTTTTGTTGCGTAGACGTCATCAAAGATTGTTTTACATACTTGTGAAATAACATTTGCAGCATCGATATTTTGGTTATTGATTTCTCTAGCAATGTCTTGTTCTTCATCAGTTAAAAATTGATAAATAACCCCGTTGCGAGCAATATAATTTTGTTTTTGTAGACGATCTAATGATTCTGTCACTTGTTTTCTTAATACTAACTTATCTACATTAATCGAATCAGTCATTAAAATAGTTAGGTTTTCAATATTAGATTTAATATCATCAATATAGCGTACTAAATATAATAATTTTAATAAATTAACATCTTCATTTATTAAACCATTATTATTAATTGCTGCTTTTTCAGCTCTTTCAATAACTAAACGAACAGATGTATCTAAGAAACTATGCAATGTATCATAGAATGCATACATTGGAACTAATGTGAATTCATTTTTATCTCCGATACGCTGTGCTGATTCTTGGAACCCATTAAGCATTGATCTTTCTCCACTTGATTGATGTTTACCAGCATGACCATGTTTACGAATTTCATTAAATACTTTTTGCATAATGGTAAATTGATAAGGTACAAATGGATAAATACGAACAAACTCATCTTCAGATGAATATCCTTTTAAATCCTTTAATTCAGTATCAAAAGCATATAGATTACTTAATACATTTTCATTATTTTCATAGACATGATCCAAGACTTTATTTGCTTCATCGGTTTTAGTAAGTAAACGTTTTTCAATCACTTCACCCACTGACGAAGAAGTTAAACTCAAACGAATCGCAAAACGAGCCATGATACGTGAGAATTCATCAGTACGTACTTTAATCATTTCATCTAATGCTTCTTGTCCAGTTGCAACAATCCATACTTGTCCACGACATACTGAACCTAATTTTTCAATTAATGATTGCAAGTTTAATAACATACTTGTATTAGTACCAATATATTGACCAGCTTCATCAATCATAAACAATAAACGAAAGCCTTTAGGTTTTGTATCAACATAAGCTTTAATTTCATCAACTAATTGAGCAATAGAAATATCTGCCGTTTCTGTCCCATCAAACCAATGTTGAGCAGTTGTTTCATTCATGATATTTGCTTGTACTAATGCATCAATGACATCTTGTTCAAAGAATAGATACTCTGCTCTTGATTCGGTCCAAGATTCTCCATTGATTTCTTCGTAAGCAGCTTTAAAAGCATTCATCTTTCCTTGTTTAGAAATGAATTGTTCTAATTTTGCTAGTTTTAAATCATTACCATAAAAACCAAGATGATCATAAAATACTTTTGCAAATACTTTTAGTACAGCCGTATCATCTTTATGCATCGATCCTTCAACATCAATATTAAACAAAATTGTTTCAGTTGATACTTGAACACATTTTTGAATATTCATAAATGATAATTGATCATCAAATTTTTCTTCAAAATAATCTACTATTTTTTTGTGCTTGATTTCTTTGTTTTCTAATAAATAAGAAAGCATTTTTAAAAAGTGTGATTTCCCACTACCAAAGAAACCCGTAATCCATACCCCAACATTATCAGTTGGTGTATCAAATGATTCACTATATTCATTAAAGAATTTAGTAAAGTGTTTCTTTAATTCGGTTGTAACTACGTATTCTTTGACTTCTTGTTCTACAACTTCTTCCTTTTCTTGTTCTACTTGAACAACCCCATTTATTGTACGATCAATATCGTCCTTAAACATCTTTTTGATTTCCATTATCCTTATCTCCTTATATCATATTGAACGCTCTATAATATTCATTAGATTTGAGTCTATTAAATAGCTTTACATAATGGCCATCGAATGCTCCTGGATATAAAACAACGATTGGCTTTTCATTAAAATCTTCTTGTAAAGCATTGAGTAATGAATGCACTCTCATGAACGGAAATGCTTTACCAACTCCTGTAATCATTAATAAGTCATTATTATCATCAAAACTATCTATTACCTTTTTAGCGAATGTTTTTGCATCACATGTTTTTTCAAATTGCTTTTCTAAGAATTCTTTACCTCGTTTTTCTTCTAGTTGAGGAATACGATTTAAAATACGTTTATCCTCACATATAGATAGGAAAGTTTCATATAAATCTACAATTTGTACATTGCTTTTTAAATCCATACTACTTAGTTGTTCTACAAAGTAACGAACAACCATTTCATCTTTAGGATCATAACAAAATATTCGTATATTAACTTCATTACTTAATCCTTTTCCTTTCAAAAAATCTTCTTCTTGTATTCTTTTTCTAAGTTCATCTAATCTTTCTGTAATACTTGACATGACAATTCTCCTTACAAACAGCAAAATGCAATCAACGCATCTTTATGATTTATATTTTCTATGGCTTCTTTTACATCAAAATCTATTAAAATAGGATTTAATATTTGTGATCTAACGTTATCTAAATAACCATTTTCGACTAATATTTTCTTTAAAACTTGTTTGCATTTAGTAATCGTTGTATCACTCCAAGAAGCGACTGTTTCATTTTGTTCTTGTAGCCTTGTAAAAAACGAATTGAAATCAACTTTAGTTAAAGTAGTATCTTTTGTTCTAAATTTTTCGCCAATAACAGTTGTCATAAAATCCCAAACGAGTCGATAATAATTCATCATTAAAAATAAACATGCTTGTTTTGCTGTATCAGATGATGCATTTGCTACAATATTAATAAGTTCATTGCTATTTGTTTCATGAAATCTCGCTAAGCAAACTTTTGTTATATTATTTAATGATTTTTCTGTAGGGTATTGAAATAAGTTTTTCGAAACAACCTCATCTATAATTTGTTTGTCATTCTTCCCTGCAATTAACAATTTTGCAACAATTCGCATTTCATGAAATAAAAATTGTTCTCTTGTAATTGTTCGATATGATGTATGAATATTCACTAATTTTCCCCTCTGCTTTCTTCAGGTAACACTTCTAAGATATCATCCATTTTACAATTAAGTGTTCGACAAATTTTTGATAATACATCTAAAGACACATTTTCGTTTTTAGAAAGCTTTGCCATCGTATTAGCACTTATTCCTGCCATCTTAGCAAATTCCATTTTTTTCAAACCCTTATCAATTAACAGCTTAAAAAATTTATTATAATTCACATCCATTTTTCATTCCTCTGCCTTCTTTAAGATTTATAATTTAATTATACAATTATTTTATTTAAATAGAAACAATTTTTCTTGCAGAAGTACAATATTTTTTTTATTTATGAAATTTATTTTTACAAACTAATAATTTTCGTTATTATTTCTAGTCATATCAAATATCAATATTGTATTATTTTTATAAGAAATAATTTCCATTTGTTGGTCAACTTTCGTCATATACCTTACACATTTATTTAAATGTAATTTTTTCAATATCTTCTTTCCATTTCACAACTGCATCTTTATTAGAATTTTTCTTTCCATTATAATGAACCAAATATTGAATGTGTGAAATAACATGTGCTTTTGTCATAATATCTTTATCTATAATAAATGAAAGAATTTGATATCTTTTTGCTGAAGATAATCCCTTTTGCTTAGAAACACTATATCCATATTTAGTAAGTATAGATTTAACATTTAAGGAGTTTACTTGTAAAGTCAAATTCGTATTATTTTCATCATAAAATTTTCCAAGAAAGTCATTTAGTGTAAGTCCAAACCGTTTTAATTCTGCTAAAAATTGTTCATAATAACAAAAATACATACCACAATTTCGACAATAAAACGCTATAATTTTTATTGTGCTATATTTTTCGAATTTCTTATCAAAATAAACCATTTGTATCTCATTTTCTATTACATTATGATGTTTGGTTGCATGATTATTTGATGATTTGATAAGTTGTAGCTTTTCTTTTGTTTCTTTTGAATTAAAAAACGCAAAATAATCATACGAATAATTATATTGTTTTATAAGTATTGGTTTCTTTTCTATATCATCATTATGTAATTGAAAATGAACAAGTCCATCTCTTAGTGTCGATTTACAATGAATCGCTTCTAATTTTGGATAGCTGATAACAGTTTTGACATTTTCTAAATATCGACTAGAGATTAGGTTATGTTTATATTTTATAAGATTCAATTCGGTAATTTCTCCATTTTTTATAGCGTGGAAAAAAGAAGGAGCTTTGCAACGAATAAATAGAACATCTCCCACATATTTGACAGAACAATTATTTTCTATTGCCGTTTTTCTTTTAGAAGTTTTATTATGCTTAGATTTTATATTGGTTTTATAATTATTCACTTCACTTTTAGAATTTTTGTCCGTTTTAAATTTATTATCCGATGTTTGTAATTGTGCTGTATAGCAATCAGACATTTTTATTAGTTTAAAAACTATAAAATCAGTTTTGTTAAGAAAATCAGCAGCTGTAGTTTTTTCTAAATTCAATCGAATATAATTATTTAAAAATTGAACATTTTGCAATTTATAATAGTATGATTTACTTGCTGAGGTAAAACATATATTTTGTATTTTTGGAATAAGTGTTATTAATTTACTATTATATTTGATATTAATATTTTTTTGACAAAGCACTTTATCGATGACTTCTTTGTCACAGAAAAAATCTACTTAAGTTAAATTATTCTGTTCTTTTTGAATGGAATTCTTTAAATTCAAAAACAAATAACGTGTGCCACTATACAAGCTTGATATAGGAAAAAAGATTAAATGATTTGATTTAAATGCTATATTTTTTGAATGTAATTTTTTTTAATATTTTTCCAACTATGCAATTTTTTTAATAAAGCATTTTATTTTAATATCATTAACATAATAGATATCATTTTTATTAATAAGGTACTTAATGGTTTTTAAATTATCTTTTAATGTTTGTTTTTTTATATTTTTTGGTAATTCTATAAGAAAAACATCATTCATTATTTCTACATGAGAAGATATTAATTTATCACTATTTTCAAAATTAATATAAGATAAGTCTGTACTATTATGTTTGTTATCTTCTACTCTTTCAGAAAATTTTTCTTTATTCTTGAAAAATACTTCTTTCTCTTTTTCTAGAGATTTTTCCCATTCCTTTTTTGGCATAACATATCTTATGCTTCTTGTGTACCCTTTTTCAGATTTCATAAATTTTGATTTAAACATGCAATAAATAGGATCTTTATCATCACAGGTAAATATCACTTCATTTTCATTAGTTAATTCATTAATATTAATCTCATAATACTCAGTTAATTCTTTTCTTTTATAAGTAGGTAATAAATCAATTAATTTTTTATTACACACATTTCCTTTTGAATCTATATATCCAAGTAAAACAAAAATTACAATTTTTGAATTTAATATTTCATTATAAACCTTTTCAGATATTTCAAACTCTTTCATAATTCCACCTAAATTCTATTTAACTAATACCAATTATATCATTAAATCCTTCATTTTCATCATATCTTAGTAATTTCATTTAAAGCTCTTTTTTAATTTCTTTAAATCAAAACACACAAATTATACTCTTTTCCTATTTCTTATACATTCCACACAATGACATCAACAAACACCAAATTGCTCTTAATGGTAAGATGATGATGTAAAAAAATAATTTAAATATTGTCCACATAGTCTATCACCTCTTTATTCTATATTCCAAATAACTGTTACTGTGTCTGTAACATCTATATCATCTATTTCTACATCTATTACATAATCAGATTCATCATTATCTTCTTCAAAGAACCATTTCTTGTTTTCAAATGGTGATGACGATATTCTAAGTTCACTCCACGAATAATCTATTGATAGAATATTTCCTAATTTAACGCCTGAAGCATTTGCTAGAACAATTGCTTTTTCCTTAGAATTATTAATGGCGTTTTCTAATAATTTATTTTTATATTTTTCTGGATTTGATACTGTATATGATATAGAAAATGATGGATAAGACGTACTTTTAGATAATGTATATAAAACACGGCCTAGCATTTTATTATTTGCTTCAAATTCTATTTTCATTTTATGAATAAAGCTATAGCCTTTAAATTCTTCAACCCATTTATCATTTTTATCTCTATAATTATCATATTCTATATTGATATCAAAACTTTTTGTTTTGATATTTTTTCGTTCAAAGCCAATTTTTTCAAGTAATTCTTTTACTTCATTTGTCGCACTTGACGATCTTTTTAGTAACTCATCGTATTCTTTTTTTATATCTTTTATTGATAAAGTTAACTCTATTAAATCTGGTTTGACTGCAAGTTTTCCTTTACCTGTTACTCTTATTGTTCTTTCCATAATATTTTTTTCCTAACTAACATATTCTTTATAAACAGAATGTCCTTGTTCCTTTCCTAAATGATTGATTAAATATTCTTCTAATGGTAAATTTTGCATTGATGCTTCTTCAATATAATGTCTAATGTGAAGATGTCTTGATTTTAGAAATCTTTCATGAGATTCATATTTATCATAAATATGATGAAGTTTTTCAATACATTGGTGATATTCATATAAAGCATCTTCTTTATTTTCAAAAGATCCAACATGTGTTCCAGAATAATAAAGTTCATAACTCATTTGATAAATATCAAATTCAATAAATGTTTTAACCATACCAATTGTATTAATATATTCTTCTACAACAAATAATTTCTTTTCATTTTTACTTAAAGCATTTTTCAAAGAATCCATACATGTATAACTTAATATTTTCTTTCTTAAAGAATCATTTATCTTTGACATAATAGAAAAGTAATCCTCATTTCCTTCATTATAATAATAACAAAATGATCCTGGATGTCTTGAAACTAATTGCTTTGGATATTTTTCTTTTAAATATAAGATACTTGCATCATAACCTCTATCTTTTGAACAAATGACAATTCTTGTTTTCTTTGAAACATAAGAAAGTAAATTTGTAAGTTCTGCAACAATACAAAAATCCATAATATTTTTTGTTACGCATTCTTTTCTGATATTTGAGATATTGATAAGTTTTATATGTTTATTATTTTTATAGTTCTTTATTTTCTCATCAATAAATGGATCACTAATAAAAAGATAAACTAATGTATGCTTTGGTATTTCTTCTGGTATTTGATATCCAATATTTTCACTATCTACTAAAACAATTTCTTTAACCAAATGATATTTAATTGTATTTATGATTCTTTTTAACATGCAAATCCCCCTTTTCTTTGAATCTATTATATAATGATAAAAAGGCTAATACCGTCTTATATAAGCAGGTATTAGCGAATGTTTTCGTTTATGATACTGATACGAGGTGATTTAAATGAATAGAAACAAAGATAGTGATTCTTATATTAAATACATATCTGTGATTGATTTAATCATTAAAAATAGTGATGAAAAAAATCCAATCACGATTAATCAAATTCAAGATTTGATTTATGATAAAGGCTATGATTTTAAAATAGACTTTAGAATCGTTAAAAAATTTGTAGAAAACTATAATAATTATTATGAAGATACAATTATTAAAGCTTATAAAGAAGGAAGAAATAATTACTTTTATTATGAAAATCCAAATCTAGACTTAATGGAAGCCAAAGCGATTATTGATCTTGTTTATAGTTCTCATTTCTTTACTTTAAAAACAAAAGAAAACTATAAAAAAAGAATGCAAGATCTATTTAGTATTCATAACCAAGCTTATTTTCAAAAAAGACTAAATCTGCATGTTGTTAAAAATGAAAATGAACAAGTTTTCTATCAAGAATTAGAAGTCATTACCAAAGCTATCAAAGAAAAGAAAAAAATTCGCTTTGAATATCAAAAACCTTCTTTAACATTTAATGAAAAACATAAATCAACCGAATTAGCTCCTATAGATACTGTTTTTCTAACAATGAATATTATCTTTTATGCCAAGGTGCAAAAGATCAAAATACATGCATTCAATATCGTTTAGACTATGTAAAAAATGTTGAGATTGTTAAAGATAGTGAAGTAAAATTTGATGATTATCAATTAAACTCATTTGAAAAGAAGCTCAATAATATGACGTACATGTATGGTGAAGGAAAAATTGAAGTTATTGAACTTGAATTTACGCCAAATGTCTATTCCAATATGATTGATAAATTTGGTAAAGATATTCATCCTAAAAAAATAAATGAAAATCATTATTGTGTCCAAGTAAGACACATTATAAATAGTACATTTTATTCATGGATCATCGGTTTTGGTGGACGTATTCAAATTGCGGATAATGATGTACATAAAAAACAATTTAAAGATTTTTTAATGGAAAATTTTATAAATAAAAATAATGCTGATTAAAACGTATTCAGCATTTTTTCATCTAATATACTTATAACAGGTGTTTTACAATTACACTGAAAATCCATTAATTTTCAGTGTAATTGTAAAGATATAGCAATAAAATATCCATCGATATTTACAGCTTCTTCAATGGCAACAGTAGCTCCAACACAAAAAATTCTTCTTATTAAAAAAGAAGTGTTTTTCACACTTCCTAAGCATTTTCTTTTTTCATTTTTTTACTTAAATAAATATAGAAACATACATTTAGTATAATACCAACAATTGTCGCAATTGGTGCAGCTAAACCAATATTTGTTAAATTTGCATGAGGTTGAATTGACATATAGTAAGAAAGTGGTAAACGTACAAGAAGTGTTTGAATAAGTCCTTGTACCATGACCCATACCGTTTGATAATGACCGTTAAAATAACCAATCATACTAAATAATATTGCTGTTACAATTGTTTCTATAGCAAATCCTTTTAAATAAGCATAACCTTGTAAAATAACGGCTTTTTCTGTTGTAAAAATGCTTGTAAGTAAATCTCCTTTAAATAAAACTAAGATAAAGACAACAACACCAATTATTAAGCCAATACCCATTCCTGTAAACATTGCATGTTTTGCTCTTTTTTCATCACCAGCACCCACATTTTGAGCAACAAAAGAAGCCATTGATTGCATTAATGAACTTGGTACTAACATGGCAAAGTTAACGATTTTACAAGCAACACCATAACCGGATGATGCTTCTAATCCTAAACGGTTAATAAAAGCACATAAAGCTAAAAATGAAATTTGTGTTAAACATTCTTGAAGCGCTAATGGTAACCCAATTTTTAAAGCTCGAACACAATGTGAATTGATTTTAAAATCATGCTTTGTAATTTTAAATGATAATTTTCTTTTAAATAATAACATTAAAGCAAAAACAACACTGATTGCTTGGGCAAAAACAGTTGCCATGGCAGCTCCTGCTGCATCTAAGTGTAATCCTGCAACAAGAACTAAATCACCAATAATATTAATAACACAGGCAACTGCCACAAATAAAAGAGGTGATTTACTATCTCCTAAACCTCTAAAGATCGCTGATAATAGATTATAAGCAACAATAAAGAAAATACCTGCCCCACAAATTCTTACATAAGTAGCAGTTAAACCAAGTGCTTCTTTAGGTGCTTGCATCAAAGTTGAAATTGGTGATGCTAACGTAATCATAACTACAAATATAATTGCAGAAATAATTGCAAAAACTACCGTTGCTCCTCCTATTAAAGCACCAATCGAATTCATTTTCTTTTCACCAATATATCTTGCAATTAAAACTGTAATTCCCATCGCAAATTGTGTTACCACAAATGTTATCAAGTTTAAAACTTGACTTCCTGTAGAAACTGCTGAAAGTCCTGCTGTTGTTCCAAATCTTCCAACAACAAGTAAATCAACCGCTCCATAGGCCGCTTGTAAAATAAGCGCACCTAAAACGGGAATCATAAACAACGTTAATTTCTTTAAAATACTTCCCTGCGTAAAATCTGATTTAGAGTGATCCATTATTTTTCTCTCCCTTCACACATAACTTCATAAAACTTTTCAATAGTTTGAATCATACAATCTGCTTCATCATTAGAAACATGATTCAAACACAAGGCTAATTTTTGAAAATAATCTTTATTGTATTTTTCAAAAATCATTTTTCCTTCTTTTGTAACGGTCACATAAGTGACACGTCCATCATGTTTAGCTGTTTCTTTTTTTAAATATCCTTTTTCTTCCATTGCATGAATTGTACGTGTAACTCCCGGACGAGGAAGATTTAAAACTTCACTCACATCTGAAACCTTCACTTTTTGATTTTTTTCTTCAAGTTCGATAATCGTTTCTAAATAACGTACATAGGATGGTAAAACTCCTTCAGGAAGTTTAGGCAACATATCTAAAATCCTTTTAGCCATGTAACAGCTATCTAACATTTCTTTTACTTTTTCGCTTTTCATTAATTTCTCCTATTAATTACCAATGGTAATTATCATTGGCAATTATATAATTATAAAAAAGATTGTCAAGAAAAAAGATACTAACAAATTGTCAATATCTTTTAATCGTTATGCTTTATAGCAAACCCAAATAACATCACTTTTAAATCTTCATCTAAAATAGAAGTATTAGTAGCTGGACTATCAATAAAATCCATGTGTTCTGCACGAAATTCTTCATATAAAATTTCACAAATTACTTTTAACTTTCCTTCCTTATAAACATCTTCTAAAACTTTACAAGCAATTTTATTTCCTTCTAGATAACGATCATCGCTTTGATTGACTTTCTCCTAAGGTTAAGCTCTATGAATAATCATCCTATCTAAATAACCTAGTCCCGTTGTTTCAATGGTTTGGACAATACTTTCTTTGGTTACTTGACATGTTTACGGATTTCTTTGCCTATACCTTTTTCATTACCATATGATTGTCCTATATCAAAATGATGATAACCTAACTTTATATTTTAATTTCAATGTGAATAAAATATGCATAATGTGCACAACTTGTGAAAATCTATTTTATTGTATGTGCCGTAATAATGGTATAGCTTGTTGCATTAATTGTTATTTTTATAGCACCATTTTCAATATACCAGTTTTTCCCTTTACGATATATCAAACTCTTTTTATCTAAAACTTTATTCTTACAAAATTCTACAACATCTTCTTCAATCCCTAAATTTCTTTTAATTCTTGATATACCTAAATGTGTTGTGTGAATTTTATAAATATTCATTAATAATTCATTCTTATCCATCTTGATGACTCGTCCTTTTTAAAATAGTATCCTATTGCATCCCATTAACATTCCTAAACTTAAATAATGATCTTTTGATATTTGTTTTTTTGTATTCATTAAAATAACAATGACAACAATTAATAGAAATTCTTTCATACACTCACCCAATCTTTTGTTTTCTTTTACTAATCATTAAGGTAATCAAAACAAAGCTTAAGGTAAATCCTAAAACAATAATACCATTAATAATTATTGGTTGTAATGTTTCTAATTTAAAATATTCTAATGTTTTAATAAGTTCATTATTTTGTACAAAATAATACGTTGGTAAAATATGAGCAATCTTTAAAACATAACTTGGCATAAATGACATTGGTACAAAGCATCCACAAAGAAACGATGTTCCTAAAGCAACAACATTGACAATACCTCCAATAGCTTGCTTATTATGGGTAATAGTTCCAATTAAGAATCCTACGGCCAAACTACATATTGAAAAAACAAATGAATTTAAAATATATGCAATCCCATTCCCACTTAACATAATTTCTTTAAATAAGATAAAACTAATAATCATATAGGCTAACCATACAATAAAAGAAGCAAGACCTAAAGAAGCAAAAACAATCCAATTATATTTACGATATGAAAAACTGCTCATAATTGTTCTTTTACGCACACCCTCTTGATTTAAACTTGCAAGAATCATTGTCATACAATAAACTCCCCCAGCAAGTAAGGCATAGTTTAAGAAATTAAAATAAACATTCACTTGATTCAATTTAGAACTATCTAAAGATGTGTTGAGGTTTACTTTTGTTTTTTGGTTAATCACTTGTTTGACTTTTTGATTTAAAGCTTTACCTTGATAATGCTCTTTATAAAGATTTACTGTCTTTATATATTTTTCAATTAACATTTGGGTAAAAGATGCATTTTCATTACCATTTGATTTATATTCAATCGTTGGATTTTTATCATTTACAAGATCATCACCAAAGTTTTCAGGAATATACACAACATAACTTATATCACGATAAAACAATGCATCGTCTACTTTTTCTTGATCATTGATGTCGATATCTTTTAATGTCGCTTGTTCTTTTAAATACGAAACAAATCCTTTGGTTATTTCATTGTTTTGATCCTTATTTACAATCAAAATATCTGGTTTTGTTGCCTCATAATGATTCATATTACCAGAAGTTGTATTAAATAATGTAATTGCAAGTAAGATCACTGTATAAAGAATTAAGTTTCCTTTTAATTTATTTAAGATTTTAAAAACGGTACTAAATATAATCATATTGTTCCCTCCTTAAAGTCCTAAAAGAAATAAATAAACATACAATAATAAATACTCCTAAACAACAAATATCTCTGATATATCGATTAAATGTATTGTAATAATATAAAGCATAAAAACCATCGGTAATCAAATTATTAGGATTGATAAGATTAACAATAGGTATATTTTTATCAATAACATATTTTAAAGTAACACCCATCATCCCAGATAGAACCGAGAAAAACATAGAAATCGCAATATTAATTCCTGTTTTTGCTTGTTCAGAAACTCTAAAAACAGAAGCAATAAATATTCCCATCGAAATACCTGCTAAATCACCAACTAAAGAAAGAATGATTATATAAAGCCATTGACTACCAAATTCAACATTTAAACCAAATTTTAAAAAGATTAAAAGAATTGCTAAACCAACAAGGCTTACTAAATAAGAACCTAGTGCTGAAGATAAGACAAGTATTCCTTTTTTATTTGGTGAAACAGAAACTCTTTTCCCTTTAGCGGACATATTCGCCAATTGATTATTAATAGCTGTTAAACCTAACATCCCACCATACATACAAGCCATGGCAATTAAGGTATAGTATTCAATTTGCATATAACTTAAATGACTACTTGATGTGTCTTTTAAAGATACTTCTTGGTTATTGAGCTTTTGAAGAATATCATGTACAATTTGTTGAACATTAAAATTATAGTTTCCTTGCTGTATTTCATCTTCAATTTGTTTCTTTGTTAGATCTTCTATCATCCTCTTATTTTGTTTAATTTCATCCATAACAAATTGCAAGATTGTTTGTTCCATACCATTTTCTTTAATCACAATTTGTGGTTCTTGTTTATTAAAGAGAACATATCCTTCTATTTCATTATCTTCTAAAAGTTGTTCCGCCTCTTTTTTATTTACAAAATGAATATGAAATAACTGATCCTTATTTTTTTTATCAGAAAGCTCTTTAAAGGTTTCTTGATAAATTGTTTGGTTTTGATATTCCTTATTGTCAATAACTGCAATATCAAAAACTTGTAAAGCTTCGTCTTTTTCAATATTTTCAAAAGCCATGTGAAAGAAAATACCTAAAATAATAGGAAAAGCAAACATCCAAAAAATAAGAACTTTATTTTTAAAAAGTATTTTAACTGTATATTTTAGATTATGAATAAACATCAATCCCTCAATTCCTTTCCTGTTAATTTTAAGAAAACGTCATTAAGAGTTGGGCCTACACGTTCAATCTTTTCCTCAATATTTGCTTCTTTCTTTAATTCATCACTTGTTCCTTGAGCAATGATCTTTCCTTTATCTAAAATAATAATACGATCACAAAGTATTTCTACTTCTTCCATATAATGTGTTGTATAAACAATTGTAGCCCCTTGATCTCTTAATTTTTTTATACCATCTAAAATATGATTACGACTTTGTGGATCAACTGCAACAGTTGGTTCATCTAAAAAGATCAGTTTAGGCTTATGAGCAATCCCACAGGCAATGTTTAATCTTCGAAGTAAACCTCCAGAAAGTTGTTTAGGTAAGAACTTTTTAAAATCATTTAATCCTACTAAGTTAATTGCATCGTCAACATATTGTTTTCTTCGTTTTTTATCTCGAATATATAAACCACAAAAATAATTGATATTATCATAAACATTTAATTCATCAAAAACAGCTACTTCTTGAAAAATAACTCCTATCTTTGCTTTTAAATCATAAGAATCAGGTTTCATTTCTTTACCAAAAACCTTAATAAATCCTTCTTGATATTTAAGTAATGATAAAATAGAGTTAATAGTTGTACTTTTTCCACAACCATTAGGTCCTAATAATCCTAAAATTTCTCCTTGATAAACATTAAAGGATAAATCATCAATTGCTTTTAAATTTTTATACTCTTTTGTAAGATGTGAAACCTCTATTACTTTTTCCATCATTCTTTTCCTTCCCTATTCTTTTTAATAAGTTGTGCCAAAATTTCTTCTTTTACATTTCCCTTTTTTACTTCATAAAGAAGCATTGAAACATATTGATCCTTTAACAATTCTGCAATTTCTCCATCATTAAATTCAACGGTCTGATTGGCTGCTAAACTAGCAATCCCATTGACATATAACCACATTCTTAAATGGAATTGTTTGGCATCTTCATTTGACATACCCGTTTGTTTAGAGATTGTTTCAAGGATTGTCTTTGCTGATCCTGTTAAATCAATAAAATCAAATGCTCCTTCATTTATTTTTCGGTTAAACATAATTTTAAATAATTCATGCTCTTCCTTAGCAAAACGAATATAATTGATTCCAATATCCTTGTATTCTAATTGACCTGTTTCACTTTTTAAAACTTCTCGATCAAAAATCTTTACAATTTCATCTATCACATCTTTTTTTAAAACATCCATATTCTCATAAATATAAAAAAGTGGTTGTGTTGAACAGCCTAATTTCTTTGCAATCTTTCTGGCATTTAAAGCATTGAGTCCTTCGTTGCTAATAATAGAAATACTTGCTTTTAAAATATCTTCTTTTTGTATTTTTCTTTTTGCCGGCATAAAATTCCCTTTCTATAACTCACGTTATATATAACTCTTGTTATAATTATAACAATATCTTCTTATCATTGTAAAGAAAAAGGATATTTCAAAATATCCTAACTATTTAAGTAAGCTGCTTTTAATAAATTTTGTACAACTTCATTTTCACTTTTATATAATTGTTGTATTGTTCCTTTTTCTATGATTTTTCCATCATTTAAAACAAGAACCTGATGACAAAACTCATGAACCAATGAAAGATCATGGCTAATGAAAAGAATAGCCATATGATATTTATAAACACATTGTTTTAATAATTCGATAATATCTCTTTGAAACACTTGATCGAGACTGCTGGTAATTTCATCACAAATAAGTAATTGGGGTTGTATAATCAATGCTCTAGCAATTGATATTCTTTGTAACTGTCCTCCACTTAATTCATGAGGATATTTTCCCAAACAAGTCTCATCCATACCTACTTGTTCTAATATCTTTTTAATAGCAGTCATCACTTCTTTTTTATTTAAATGATAAAAATAATGATAAGGTTCATAAAGAAACTGTTTGATTTTCATTCGTGGCGAAAAGCTTTCAATTGGATTTTGAAGAATAAGTTGTATATCTTTACGACTCTTTTTAAAATCAACTGTTTTTCCTTGATATAATAAAGAACCTGAAGAAGGTTTTTCAATACCTGAAACAAGTCTTGCAAGGGTACTTTTTCCACATCCACTAACACCAATAATACCAACAACTTCACCTTCATCAATGCTAAAATCAAGATGATTTAAAACAGTCTTATCGTATTTTTTTGTAAGATCTTTAGCTTCAAATAAACGCATTATTCTTTTCCTTTCATAATAGTGACTTTGTATAGGGATGCTTAGGAGCATTAAAAAGAGTATCTACATTTCCTTTTTCTACAATCATTCCATCTTTAATAACAACTATTTGATCTGCAATATAACGTGCTACTTGAATATTATGTGTTACAAACACAAAAGTTGTTTGTTTTTTTAGATTTAAAAGATAATCTAAAATTTGTTTTTGAATAACGACATCTAAACTGCTTGTCGGTTCATCAGCCAAAACAAGTGAAGGTTGTAAACATAATATTAAAGCAATCATCACTCTTTGAGCCATTCCTCCTGATAATTCAAAAGGATACTTGTTTAAAATAGTTTCTTCTAGCCCCATTTGTTTTAAATAATGAATAGCTATTTCTCTTGACTGTTTTTTAGAATATTTAAAATGAGTATGTAAACTTTCATAGAAATGTTCTTCAATATTTTGATAATCATCAAAATAAGTTAAAGGATTTTGAAAAATCATGCCTATTTTTTTCCCTCTATAACAATCTAAATCATTTTCTAATAAATTATCTTCTTTAAATAAAATTTTTCCCTCTGTAATTTTTGCATCATCACTTAACAATCCCATTGTTGCTTTAAGTAATGTTGATTTCCCACTACCGCTTTGACCGACAATAACTGTAATTTGATTTTTAGGAATCATTAAATCTATATGATGTAAAATTTCTTGTTCATTATAAGTCAATGTTAAATTTTGATAATTTAATATACTCATTTAAGATCAATATCCTTTGTAATCATATAATAGTCAACCGGATGACAAATAACTCCTTTGACCTTAGAGGAAGTAACTGTATTTAAAGGAACATAAGAAACATAAATATTGGCAGCATCGTCTAAAATCATTTCACTTGCTTGAATAGCAAGTTGTTGTCTTTGTTTTAAATCATAAGTTGTGGAAAATTGTTGAATCAAATCATCAAGATTTGAGTTTTTATAACGTCCTGTATTACTTGAACCCGTTGAAAAATAACGTTGTTGAATAAAGATTTCTGGATCACCTGTAGGTGCACTTGAATCATTAGCCGAACATAAATCAAAAGTTCCTGCTGCTTTAATATCATTCACATTTTCAACTTGATTAAGTTTAATTTTAATACCAATCTTTTTTGCTTCACTTTGCATAGATTGCGCAATAATATTTGCATCTGCTGAACCATGATCCGCACTTTCATAATAATTTAAAATGATTTCTTGTCCATCTTTTTCTCTGATACCATCATTATTCGTATCAACATAGCCCGCTTCATCTAAAAGACGATTGGCTTCTTTTAAATTAAGACTATAGCCATTAGAAACATCTCCATAAGGTAATGCACTTGAATAAAGACCAGTTGCTTCTTTTCCCCCAATCAATTTAACAATACTTTTACGATTTACACTATAAGATAAAGCTTTTCTAATCGTTAAATCACTTAAAAATGTTGTTTCATTATTCATATAAATAACATTTGTACGTGGCCCTAAAACTTCTAAAACCTGATAATCTTTATTATTTCTAAATAATTTTAAACTTGAATAATCAATCGTATTCGCAAGATCAACTTCACCCGATTGTAACGCTAAAACACGTGCATCAGAATCTGCCACTTGACTAAAATGAACATGGTCAAGTTTTGCTTTACCATCGTAATATTTTTTATTTTTGCTTGTATCGATTGTTTTTTCTGAAACAAAATCATCCACCACAAAAGGGCCGGTACAAAGAGGATGATTGGCAATATCTTCTTCACTTTGACTTGCATCATAAATAGTAAAGAGTGGTTCACAAAGATTATTTAAGATTGCCCCACTTGATTTATTTAAATAAAGATAAATATCTTGCCCCTTTGCTTCAACATGATTTAAATCAAAATAATCAATCGCTCTTGTATTTTTTTCAAAAGCTCTTTCTAAACATGCTTTGACATTTTCTCCTGTTACTTTTTTACCATTTGAAAAAGTAATAGAATCTTTTAAAGTCAATTTCCAGGTTGTATCATCAATTTGTTCATAGGATTTTGCCAGACATGGTTCCACTTCATATTTTTCATTAAGTTTTAACAATGTTTCTCCTACCCCAATACGACTTAAAACCCAACCATCATAATTATTTGTCGGATCTAAAGATGTTGAAATCCAAAACATAGCAGCATTAAGTGTTTTACTTGATGCATTTTTGTTTGAATTAGAACACCCACATAAAGTTGTTAACATAAATAAACAAAGTAATAATTTTATTTTCTTCATAACTTCTCCTCATAATGTTTAGGATCTAAATAATCCCTTATATCTTCTGATAATAAATTAAAAATAAGCACACAAATAAATAAAACAAGTCCTGGAAAAAACATCATCCAAGGAGCCACTTGCATAAATTGTTTACTTTCATAAAGCATCGCTCCCCATTCAGGTTGTGGTGGCTGACTAGCAAGTCCTAAAAAACTTAAACCTGCAAGTGAAATCATCATATTTCCAATATCTAAAAAGGCTGTTACAAGTATTTGTGATAAAATATTAGGTAATAAATAACGAATGATTCTTTGCAGTGTTGGTACGCCCGACATTTTAGCCATCACTAAATAATTCTTTTTCTTTTCCTGTTTAACAAGGGCAAGTGTCAATCTTGCATATTTTGTCCACCAAATAAGTGCTAAAGCAAATACTGTATTAAAGAGACCTGCCCCGACGATTCCTACTATTGCAATGGCAAAAATCGTATCAGGAAAAGCAAGTAATCCATTAATTATATTATTAAAAAAAGATTCAACTTTATCATTAGACAAGCCTGCAATTAAGCCAACAATCATTCCAATAAAAACAATTAAAAACAACATCAAAAAAGTCAAACCAAAAGAAGTTTTTGCACCACAAAGAATACGACTAAAAACATCTCTTCCTAATTTATCTGTACCAAAAATATGTAAGAAACTTGGTGGTTGTAAAGAGAAATCATAATTAACTTTTAAAGGATCATAAGGCGCTAAAAAAGAGCCAAATAGAGCAATAAGTAATAATAAAACAGCAAGACCAATCTCAATTTTTAACTTTCTTTTCATTGAAACGCCTCCTTAATCGTGGATTTAATACTTGTTGAAAAATATCAACAAATAGATTAACAAAAACATAGATCAATGCCATATAAATTGCATAAGCTTGAATAATTGGATAATCACGATAACGAATAGCTTCTACAACCATGTTACCTAAACCTTGATATGAAAAAATCGTTTCAATAATTGCTGTTCCACCAAGTAAATGCCCAATAGAAAGGCCTAATAAAGAAGAAAGTGTCGTAAAAACATGAGGTAAAACATGTTTTAATAAAATTTCTGATTGTTTCATTCCTCTTGCTTTGAGTCCAATAATATAATCTTGATTTAATTGTTCTAAAATAGCATTTTGAATCATTCTTGTATAAGAACAAATCAGCGGAAAACTTAAACAACAAACAGGTAAAACAAGACCTTTTAAACTACTTCCACTAATAACAGGAAACAATTGAATCTTTACTGAAAAAAGCAGAATTAAAAGAAGTGCTAACCAAAAATTAGGTAAAGATAAACCTAAAAAAGAGATATTTTTTAAAATAGAATTAATCAAACTATGACGATGAGTAGCACTATAAATTCCTAAAGGAATCGAAAAAGCTAAAACAACAACAAATGAAAACATCGCTAATTTTAAAGTATTTGGTAACTTTGATAACATTTGTTGATTCACATCTTGTCCATAATGATAAGAATAACCTAAATCACCATGAACAAAATCATTCAACCAGTCAACATAGCGAACAACAATATTTTTATCGAGACCCATTTCATGTCGTGTTTCATTTAAAACTTCCTCGCTAGGTGTAATTCCTTTAGATAAATAATACATTTCAGCACTATCACTAGGTGCCAGATCCGTCATCACAAAAGTAACAAGCGTTACAAAGAAAAGAACTGAAAATAATGATAAAATTCTTTTCATTATTTAATTGCGTGTATTAAGAATTGACGAATCAATTCTTTTCCTTCCTTTGTTTTTTCTTTTGAAAGTATTTCACTTTCAATTTGTTGAAAACCGATTTCTTTTAGAATTTCTATATCATATTGAGGTCGTAAAACATAAGATAACTTTAATTCTTTAGCAATATTATCAATAATAGAAACATCAATACCTTCCATATGTTGATGATCACTATGACCAGCTCTACTATAATCTTGATCTTGATAATGATAATAATGATTGCCATCAATATTTAAAAGATGTCCTTGTTTTTTTAAAACTCTAACCATCTCTTGATAGGCTTGTACAGGCTTTTCTAAATTCCATGTTACATTACGTGTGATAATCAAATCAAAAATTTCATCTTGAAAAGCTAAATCTTGAACATCCATCTTCTGAAACTCAACATTTGCCTTAAACTTGCGTGCATTGTTTCTAGCCTCTTCTAACATCTTATCACTATAATCAATGCCAATAACTTGGCATCCTAAATTTGTAAGCATAACAGAAAAAAATCCTGGGCCACACCCTAAATCTAACACTTTCATTCCTTTATTTATTTTTAGATAACGATTTATTAATTCTATCCATTTTTCTTGATCATGTAAAAGTTCTTCTTGGTTATCCAAAGAATAACCAAAAGAACGTTGATTCCAATAATCTGCAATTTTATTTAACTGACTTGTCATAAATTCTCCTTTATTTAACAAGATGATATATTTCCTGTAAAGAACAGTGATGTTTTAACGCTAATTTTTTAGCACTTTCATATTCTGGATAACATCTTTTTTCACCATCAATTTCTACTTCTTTTACTTGAAGTTTTCCAAGTGGTGTTTCGATTTCTTTAATTTGTCTTTTTAAAACAGTTCTTTGTTCCTTACGATAACGAATACCAATAGTTGTTGTTTGCGTAAAAATCACTTTTTGTAAGAGACCCATCTTTTCTTCATTACAAACGACCGTCAAGCGATAAGCTGGTCTATTTTTTTTCATAAAGATAGAAGTAAAGAAAACATCTAAAGCTCCTTGATCTAAAAGCTGTTCCATTACAAAACCAAGCATTTCTCCACTACAATCATCAATGTTGGTTTCCATGACTATAATTTCGTTTTTTTTTTAATTTCTCCAAGGGATACTTTTAAAACATTTGGAATTACCAAATCTTTTGTACCCGTTCCCCAACCTACTTTTTGAACATTCATAGCAGGCATTGTAGTAAATTCACTCGCAATTTCTGCGATGATTGCAGCACCTGTTGGTGTAACAAGTTCTGTATCTACATCAATTTGTCGAGTGATAGCATTACTTGCTGCAAAGATTTCAGATGTTGCAGGTACAGGGACAGAAATCATCCCATGTGCACATTCAATAAATCCATAACCATCATTAACGATACTACTATAAATAACATCCGGATTGATTTTACATAATAAAATCGCTGTTCCAATAATATCAACAATAGAGTCAATGGCTCCTACTTCATGAAAATGAACATTTTCTAAAGTTTCATTATGGACTTTGCTTTCAGCTTTGGCAACTCTTAAAAAGATACGTTTAGCAAGATCTTTCGCTTTTTCATCAATTTCACTTTCATCAATAATTTTATTAACATCGAATAAATTACGATGTTCATGATGATGGTGATGAGCGTGTTCATGATGTAAGTGTTCATGCTCATGTTCATGATGATGTTCATGTTCTAAATGAACATCAACATAAGTTCCTGTAATCCCATTTTTCTTTTCTTTAGAAATATGAATATGATACCCATCCACATTTAATTTTTTTAATTCATTAACTAAATAATGAGGATCATCAATCAATTCAGATAACGCTCCTAAAGTCATATTTCCACTGATTCCACTACTACAATCAAAATATAATACTTTCACTATTTCTTTCCTCCTAAACAATTAATGGTATGGGCCATAAATCCTGCCCCAAATCCATTATCAATATTGACAACACTAACCCCACTCGCACAGCTATTAAGCATCGCAAGAAGAGCTGATAATCCATCAAAGTTAGCGCCATACCCAATAGATGTTGGTACAGCAATAACTGGTTTATCCACAAGTCCTCCAACAACGGAAGCAAGGGCCCCTTCCATTCCTGCACAAACAACTAAAACATTTGCCCTTTGAATAGTATCTAAACGATGAAACAAACGATGAATACCGGCAACACCCACATCACTGACGAGTTCAACTTCGTTACCTAAAAATTGAGCTGTAAGCATGGCTTCACGAGCAACTGGCAAGTCTGATGTTCCCGCACAAACAACAACAATTTTTCCTTTATTGATTTCTTTTTGATCTTCATCAATATAACAAATGTGCGATAAAGAATCATAAATCATTTGTGGAAATTCTTTTAAGATAGCTTCACTTTTTTCTTGGTCGACACGTGTAATTAAAATAGAATGGATATCATGGTCTAACATATTTTTTACAATCCCAATAATTTGTTCTTTGGTTTTACCAGCACCATAGATTACTTCATGATTTCCTGTTCTTTTTTTTCGATCATAATCAATCGTTGCATAATCTAAAGGCTGTTCAATCAGTTTTTGAGCTTGTTCAATTGTTAGTTCATTATTTTTAACCTTTTGTAGAATTTCTAATGTTTTCAATATCATAACCTCCACTTCTAATTCCTTCTAAATCAAGTGTTACAAATCTAAATCCAAGATTTTTAATATTTTGAATCAATTCTTTATTTTCAATGATTTTCATAAAATCTTGTGGTTCAACTTCAAGACGTGCCACATCACCATGTACTCTTAAACGTACATGAAGCATTCCTAAATCATGTAAATATTTTTCACCTGTTTCAACAAGTTTTAATTTTTCTAAAGTAAGCTCTGTATTGTAGTCAAAACGAGAAGCCAGACAGGCATTGGATGGTTTATTATAAGTAGTAATACCAAGCTGTTTAGAATAATCTCTAATTTCTTGTTTTGCTAAATTGTTGTTCGCTAAGGGCGAAATAATACCTAATTCTTCACAAGCTTTTAATCCTGGTCGATACACTTTTTCATCATCTTTATTTTTCCCATCTAAAACATAAGCAAAGTCATGTTCTTTAGCAACGGCAATAACTTTTGACATAATACTTCTTTTACAATGATAACAACGATCTTTATGATTAAAATGAAAAGCTTCTACGTCTAATGGATTGACTGATAAAACCACATGATTTGAATCTTTTAATTGTTCAAGAGCACCTTCAATGTCTTCTTTTGACATCATTGCTCCTCGACATAAAACAGGTAAAACATTTTCTTTTCCTAATGTTTCAAGAGCTACATGGAATAAAAAGTTGGAATCAACACCCCCACTATAAGCAATCGCAACTTTTCCATAATTTCTTAATTCTTCTTGTAATAATTCTAATTTATTCATATAAATCTCCCTAAACTCCTCTATGACTTCTACTTAAAGGCTTCATTTAACATTGAAAAAAGTTATATTTATTATTTTACTCAAAAAAATATCGTATACATAAGTAGTTTATAGTTTCAACTATAATCGATACTTCATGTATACGATATCCTCTATTTTTCTAATTTTTCAATCATAACAACAAGGTCATCAATATATTCAGATATTGATTTTGATGCAACACCTACGACTTGAGCACTGCATTTAGAAACAGGAATAAAATATTTACGCGCTTCACTTTCTCCAATAGCTTTTGCCATAGCTGGTGTAATTTCACCATACATTGAATTAGCAAAAGCAACTCCAATCGGACCAACAACAATAGAGGCATGTTTAACATTATAAACAACAGCATTTTCCCCCGTTGCAATAATATCAGCACCACCCTTTTTTAGCTGTGTTGTTGCCATACTATTGGTTCCAACACCAATGATGGTATATTCTGGATGTTTTTCTTTTAAAACTTGTATAATATTTTTTCCAATTCCGCCACCTTGTCCATCAATAACAACAATTTCCATTTTCCCTCCTGATATATAATAAACTTCTTGTTTATTTTCGATTTCGTATCTCTATATCTTATTCATGAAAATAATCAGTAATTTCTTGCATATGTTTACTCTGTTGAACATGAAATGGACATCATTTATCACAATGGTGACAAACAATACAATCACTTGCTTTTAAAACTAAATGATGATAATGATCTGTAGCAAGTTCATCTTTTAAACGAGCAAGATTATAATATTATTAATCAAGGTAGTGTCTAACCCTTTTGAACAAGGATGACAATGTTTATAATAAACAAATTGATTACAATTTTCTAATATTGGAAATATTCTTAAAATTGAATAATCTTTTTCTACATCAGATACTTCTAAATAACGAAGAGTACGTGTTAAATCATCATTTCTAATTCCTGGCAAAACTGTTAAAATAGACAGTTTATCTAAAGCATACTGCATATATTGAGTTTCTGTCAAGGCTTAATGAAATAGTGACTCATCTTCTTCTCAAAGTTTTCCTCCACAAAAGGCTTTCATTACAGTAATACCTACGCCTTCTTTTTTAAGACAACGATATAAATCCATACGTTCATCAAATTCATCAATGGCGAAGTCTTCAAACTTCAAATCATAAGCCGAATCAATACTAAACATGTCAATATCTAAAACGTGATGAACAAGTTTTAGCGAATGTGATGATAAATCAATATGATAAATAATTGCTTTTTTTAATCTAATATATAATCTAAAGCACCATAATAGGTTTTAAATTCGTTGTCCAACCGTACTCTTCTGATGAATATTCAACACCAAAATGAATTTGTAAGTAAATTTGATTACTTCTTGATTTACTTATTCTAAAGAACCTACCCCTAAACTAATAATATTTATTTCTTCATTTCTATGTAGCAATTTTCTATATTCCGTTATTTTTCAAAATGACCTGCCACATCTTTTAAATATTGAATAATTGATAAATGTTGTGGACATACGCCTTCGCATTGACCACATTCAACACAGTCACTGGCTTTACCAAATGTTTTTGTTAAGTTGTTGTAGTATTCTCCTTGTGGTGTCCATCCTTTTTCTTCTACTTCTTGTAAATCTGCATTATATAATGAGAAGTATTTTGGAATGGCAATATTCATAGGACAACCATCAACACAATAAGCGCATCCTGTACATGGGACAGTAATTGTTGAATTAATGGCAGTAACCGCTTTTTTAATTAAAGCATATTCTTCTTCATTTAATGGTTTAAAATCTTCCATATAACCTAAGTTATCTTCTAATTGTTCCATATTAGACATACCACTTAAAACCATCATAACGTTTTCTTGACTTGCTGCAAAACGAATAGCCCAAGAAGGAATTGACATTTCTGGATGATATTCTTTAAACATCTTTTCAACTTCTTCTGGTACTTTCGCAAGTGTTCCACCTTTTACAGGTTCCATAACAATCACTGGTTTATGATGTTTTGTAGCGACTTCATAACATTTTCTTGATTGTACACCAACACTGTCCCAATCTAAATAATTGATTTGTAATTGTACAAATTCAAATTCTGGGTGTTCAGTTAAAACTTTATCTAATAATTCAGGTCCGTCATGATATGAAAAACCAATTGTTTTTACTAAACCTTGTTTCTTCTTTTCTTGAATCCAATTAAAACAATCTAATTCATTATAAACTTCAATACTATGGGTATTGATATCATGTAATAAATAGTAATCAAAATAATCAACACCTGTTTTTGCACATTGTTCATTAAAAATACGATCACGATCTTCTTTTGTTTTAATAAACCCTGAATGTAATTTTGTAGCAAGTGTATAAGCATCTCTTGGATAACGTGAAACTAATGCCTCTTTAGCCGCATTTTCGCTATTAAATCCACAATACATCCATGCTGTATCAAAATATGTAAAACCTCTTTCAATGAATGTATCAACCATCTTTTTGGTTTGTTCAATATCGATTTTTGATGGATCATTTGGATCCAAAGATGGTAAACGCATTAACCCAAAACCTAGTTTCTTTTTACTCATTTCCTTTTTCCTCCTATTACTTAAATTAGCCTTTAAGTAAGTGCTTTCCTTACTTCTTTACTATTGTATCATTCTAACAATAGAGGCGCAAATACCTCTTTTCAATAAATGATTATGTTTAAAAAGCATAGAAACTAATCAATTTCAATAAGTTCATATTCTCTTGAACCATAACCAAGTTTTGCTGCTGCTTCAATGGTATGAACACCATTACGTGATTCAATTCTTTCAATCAAATGATCTCTTCCTTTATCATTTGAAGCATAAACAAGATCAATACATGCTTGATCGATTGCTATTGGATCAGTAGAAATTAAAATACCAATATCATCCATACATGGATCTTCTGCCACTGCACAACAATCACAGTCAACAGACATATTTTTCATAACATTGATATAAACAATATTATCTTTAAAATATTTATGAACTGATTTAGCCGCATCGGCCATCGATTCTAAAAATAAATCATGCTCTGCTGTCCAAATTTTTTCAGGTTCACCAGCTCCATGGATATACGCTTTTCCATAAGATGATGCACAACCAATTGAAAGTTGTTTTAAAGCACCACCATAACCACCCATAGGATGTCCTTTAAAATGAGATAAAACAATCATTCCATCATATTTAACCATATCTTTTCCCACATAGTTTTTTTGAATCACTTTTCCTTCAGGAATATCTAAAACCATATCAGGGCCTTCAGCATCCATTAAATCAACATTAAAATATTTAGACCATCCATGTTTTTCAATAGTCTTTAAATGTTTTTCTGTTGTATTTCTAGACCCTTCATAAGCCGTATTACATTCAACAACTGTTCCATTTAACTTATCAATAATTGGTCTCCAAAAATCAGGTTTTAAAAAGTTTTGATTTCCTTCTTCCCCTGAATGAAGTTTTACTGCAATATTACCTTTTAATTCTTTACCTAAAACTTCATACATTTCTAAAACTTTTTCCGGTGTTATTGTTTTTGTAAAATATACTTTTGATTTCATAAAAATCCTCCTATCTCTATTTCACTATAAACCTAAAGTCCACTTTAGGAGCAAGAAATATTTTCATATTTTTAAATATTCCTTTAATAAGTTTTACTTATAACATCTATTAAGAAAAGATTGTTTCTTCAGTTATCTTTCTTTTTAATAGTTGTTAAAGGAGAAAGGAAAAATGAATACATATTTTAATGAAATAAAGAAAAATTTTGGTTTTGGCTGCATGCGACTTCCAATGAATAGTGAAGAAGTCGATTATGAATTAACTTCAAAAATGGTTGATTATTTCATTCAACAAGGATTTAATTATTTTGATACAGCCCATGGTTATTTAGGAGGAAAAAGTGAAATTGCCTTAAAAGAATGTTTAACTTCACGTTATCCTAGAAATCAGTATATTCTTACAAACAAACTTTCAACACATCATTTCAATAAACAAGAAGAAATTTTTCCTTTATTTGAAAGTCAATTAGAAGCTTGTGGTGTTGATTATTTTGATTTTTATTTAATGTATGCTCAAAGCGATGAAATCTATGCAAAATATAAAAAATTACACGCTTATGATGAAGCAAGTAAATTAAAAGAAGAAGGAAAAATTAAACACTTTGGAATTTCCTTTCATGATAACGCTGATGTTTTAGACATGATTCTAACTGAAAATCCTGATATTGAAGTAGTTCAAATTCAATTTAATTATGTTGATTATGAAGATCCTGCCATCCAAAGAAAGGCATGTTATGAAGTATGTCGTAAACACAATAAACCTGTTATTGTAATGGAACCTGTTAAAGGTGGTAACCTTGTAAATCTTCCAAAAGAAGCAAAAGTTGTTTATGATAAATGAGGAACAATGTCTTATGCAAGTTATGCTTTACGCTTTGCGGTTGGATTTGATGGTATGATGATGGTTTTATCGGGAATGAGTGATATGAATCAAATGAAAGATAACTTAAGTTTTATGAAAGATTTTCAACCATTATCTTTAAAAGAACAAGAAGCTGTTAAACAAGTAACAGATTTCTCTATACGCTCTACGTTCAGATTTCATATTAAATTTTTGCGTCTTGTGAATCATTTACCAGTCCTTCTAGCTCTTTTTCATTTTTTTCATCTTCAACAGGTTTCTTTCCGGTAATATCCTTATATGCTTCTTTCACACCATTCTTCACAGCCCACTTAATGACAAAATATAGTGCTATCAAAATAACAATTGCGGTTCCTCCGCTTATGCCTAATTCATTCCACATAATTCAATCCTCCAAATTCAAATTCCTCAGTTTCAAAAACTGGAATTTCTATTTGTGTTGCCATGTCATTACATAATCTTTTTCTCCGGTAGCCT